>ENA-OPZM01000026-OPZM01000026.1-human-gut-metagenome-genome-assembly--contig:-NODE-26-length-57348-cov-5.182416_pt1 | contig 57348 bp, 55 predicted proteins | sample MGYA00242478_ERZ504493 | MGnify/ENA primary metagenome ERZ504493 (study PRJEB26092, sample SAMD00036227) | human gut metagenome | host: Homo sapiens | study: EMG produced TPA metagenomics assembly of... | reverse complement strand
ATTAAAACGGAGGAGATAAGTATGATAAAAACTTTGGCAAAAAATATCAAAGGTTTCGTCAAAGAGTCTGTTCTTACACCGTTCTTTATGATACTCGAAGTAATTGTTGAAACAATTATTCCGTTTCTTATGTCATCAATGATTGACGACGGTATCAACAAGGGCGATATGCAGCACATACTCATAACGGGCGGTTATATGGGCGCACTTGCACTCACGGGCTTGTTTGCAGGTATGATGGGCGGTATCTACGGTGCAAAAGCTTCGGCAGGCTTTGCAAGAAACCTCAGACGCTCAATGTTTGCAAATATCCAGTCATTCTCGTTTGCCAACATTGACCGTTACTCAACCGCAGGACTTGTTACCCGTATGACAACGGATGTAACAAATCTTCAAAATGCATATCAGATGCTTTTAAGAATGTGTTTCAGAGCGCCTGTATCGCTCATCTGTGCAATGGCAATGACATTCATCATCAATGCAAGGCTTGCCTGTATTTATCTCATTGCAACAATTTTACTTTCTGTTGTTCTTGCCTTTATTATGAAGGCAACATACAAGTATTTCAGTCAGGTTTTTGAAAAGTACGATGAACTCAACGCAAGCGTTCAGGAAAATGTAACTTCAATCAGAGTTGTAAAGGCTTTCGTTCGTGAAAAACACGAAGTTGGCAAGTTCCGCAAGGCAGCCGACAATGTTTACAGACTCTTTGTTAAGGCTGAAAATGCCATGGTAACAGTATCACCGATTATGATGGTTACTTCATACGCATCAATCATCCTTGTAAGCTGGTTTGGCGCAAATATGATCGTAAGCAGTGAGCTTACAACAGGTGAACTTACAAGTATGCTCACATATTGTATGAACATTCTTATGAATCTTCTTATGGTGGCAATGGTGTTTGTAATGCTCACAATGAGCCTTGCAAGCGGCAAGCGTGTTGCAGGTGTGCTTAATGAAAAATCAACGCTTGCAAATCCCGAAAACCCTGTTTACGAGGTTAAGGACGGAAGCATTGAGTTTGACAATGTTTCATTCTCATACAACACAAAAGCCGAAAAACCGATTCTCAACGATATCAACCTAAAAATCAAATCAGGCGAAACAATCGGTATTATCGGCGGTACGGGTTCTTCAAAAACAAGCCTTGTAAACCTTATTGCAAGACTTTATGATGTAACCGAAGGTTCTGTTAAGGTCGGTGGAAAAGATGTTCGTGACTATGATATCGAAACTCTGCGTGACAAGGTTTCGGTTGTGCTCCAGTCGAATGTTCTTTTCAGCGGTACAATCCTTGACAACCTCAGATGGGGCAACGAAAATGCTACAGAGGAAGAATGCGTCAATGCCTGCAAGCTGGCGTGTGCAGATGCGTTTATCGAAAGCTTCCCCGATAAGTACAACACAAAAATCGAACAGGGCGGTACTAATGTTTCGGGCGGTCAGAAACAGCGTCTTTGCATTGCAAGAGCTTTGCTGAAAAATCCGAAAATTCTTATTCTTGATGATTCGACAAGTGCAGTTGATACCGCAACAGACGCAAGTATCCGCAAGGCATTCAGCGAGAATATCCCCGATACTACAAAGCTGATTATTTCACAGCGTGTATCAAGCGTTTCACACGCAGACAAGATTATTGTAATGGATGACGGTGAGATAAGTGCAGTGGGTACTCACGAAGAACTTATCAAAAACAGTCCGATTTACAATGAAATTTATGTTGCCCAGACAAGCGGCAACGGTGATTTTGATGCGAAAGGAGAGCTGTAATTATGCCGGGACCAATGGGAAGAAGAAACCGAGGACCTGCACAAAAGGTTGAAAATTCAGGTCAGGTTCTTAAAAGACTATTCGGTATTATCTTCAAAAAATATAAATTTCAGATGATTATTGTTTTCGTCTGCATCCTCATCAGCGTACTTGCAAATGTTCAGGGTTCATTGTTTATTCAGAATCTTATTGACGATTACATCACTCCGATGATTCAGAGCGGCAGCCGTGACTTCGGACCGATGCTCGGAGCAATTTTAAGAGTTGCAATTTTCTATGCAATCGGTGCAGCGTCGGCGTTTATCTACGCCAAAATTATGGTTTATGTAACACAGGTACAATGCGTGATTTGCGTTGTCAGATATTTGAACATATGGAAAGCCTTCCGATAAAATACTTTGACACACACCCTCACGGCGATATCATGAGTGTTTACACAAACGATATTGACACCCTCCGTCAGATGATCAGCCAGAGTATTCCTCAGCTTTTCAACAGCGGAATTACAATCATAGCCGTTCTTGTCAGTATGTTTACACTCAGTATTCCTCTTACAATTCTTACACTTGTAATGGTTGGTGTAATGCTTTTTGTAACAAAACAGCTTGCGTCACGAAGCGGAAGGTTTTTTGCAAAACAGCAGGCAGACCTCGGTGCAACTAACGGTTACATTGAGGAAATGATGAACGGTCAGAAGGTTGTAAAAGTATTTAACCATGAGAAAAAGAGCATTGAAGAATTCAATGAGCTTAATGACAGGCTTTTCAACAGTTCATACAACGCAAACAAGTTTGCAAATATCCTTATGCCGATTAACGCACAAATCGGTAACATCAGCTATGTACTTTGTGCAATCATAGGTTGTATCTTTGCTCTCAACAACTTCCTCGGATTTACAATCGGTAAACTCGTAAGCTTCCTCACATTCAACAAGAGCTTTACCCAGCCTATCAATCAGGTCAGCCAGCAGTTTAACTCAATTGTTATGGCGCTTGCAGGTGCAGACCGTATCTTTAAACTTCTTGACGAAGAGCCTGAGGTTGATGACGGATATGTAACACTTGTTAATGTACGCAAAGAGGGCGACAGGCTTGTTGAAACTGAGGAAAAAACAGGTATGTGGGCTTGGAAGCATACTCACAGCACAACAGGCAAAACAGAGTATCGTGAACTCAAGGGTGCGCTTGTTATGGACGATGTTGACTTCGGTTATACAGATAATAAAATCGTTCTTCACAATATTGATTTGTACGCAGAACCCGGTCAGAAGATTGCGTTTGTCGGTTCAACAGGTGCAGGCAAAACAACAATCACAAACCTTATTAACCGATTCTATGATATTCAGGACGGTAAAATCCGTTATGACGGAATCAATATCAACAAAATCAAAAAAGGCGACCTTCGCCGTTCACTCGGTATAGTTTTACAGGATACACACCTGTTCACGGATACCGTAATGGAAAATATCCGTTACGGCAGACTTGACGCAACAGACGAAGAGGTTATCGCAGCGGCAAAGCTTGCTAATGCAGACAGCTTTATCAGAAAACTTCCTGACGGCTACAACACCCTGCTCAAAGGTGACGGTGGCAATCTCAGTCAGGGACAGCGCCAGATGCTTGCGATTGCAAGAGCTGCTGTTGCAGATCCGCCCGCACTTATCCTTGATGAGGCTACAAGTTCAATTGATACCCGTACCGAAAAGATGGTTCAGGACAGCATGGATAAGCTTATGCACGGCAGAACAACCTTTGTTATTGCCCACAGACTTTCAACAATCAAGAATTCAGACTGTATTATGGTTCTTGAAAAGGGCAGAATCATCGAGCGTGGTTCACACGAACGGCTTCTTGAACAAAAGGGCAGATACTATCAGCTTTATACAGGCAAAACCGCATAATGATAATCGAAATGGGAGAGTCGCAAAGGCTCTCCTTTTTCTGTTCTTGAAATATTGACTTGTTTATTGTACAATAAGATTCAGAATTGTGAGGTGTCAAAAATTAAAATTAATTCAAAATTAATATTAAAGCTTACTGCATTGTTTGCGGTAATCTGTCTTGCACTTTGTTCGTGTTCAATCAATATCAATGTGAACGGTTCCGATTCGGAAAGCAAAACAACTGTTTCAGAAATCGGAACATTATCGGTTCATTACCTTGATGTCGGACAGGGTGACAGCATATTTATTGAACTGCCGAATCAAAAGTGTATGCTGATTGATGCAGGCGAAAATATGTACGGCAAAAGTATTACCGAATATATCAATAATCTCGGATACACAAATATTGATTATCTCGTTGCAACTCACCCTCATGCCGACCATATCGGTTCAATGGCTTATGTTGTAAAGCATAATAATGTCGGCGAAATCTATATGCCTAAGGTTACAACCACAACCAAGACCTATGAGAATCTGCTCACGGCAATTGCAGACAAGGGACTTAAAGTCAAGTCAGCCAAAGCGGGTATGAATATTATTGATGACAACGATTTCAGCATAAATATTCTTGCTCCAGTAACAATTGACGAGGATAATCTGAACAATTGCTCTGTAATTCTAAAAATAACTTACAAAAACGATAGCTTTCTGTTCCTCGGAGATGCCGAAAAGAAAGAGCTTGAAACCGTTACGGCAGATATGAGTGCAGAAGTTCTTAAAGTAGGTCATCACGGAAGCAGAACTTCAACAACAAAAGCGTTGCTTGAAAAGGTAAATCCAAAATATGCGGTTATTTCACTTGGCAAGGATAACAGCTACGGACATCCGCACAAAAGCACATTAAAGTTGCTTGATGAATTCGGAGTTGAAACATACAGAACCGATGAAAACGGAACAGTTGTCATTTCAACCGAGGGTTCAGGTGTGACAATCAAAACGGGACAAACTTCAATGAAAAGAGATGAATAAGCTTGAAAAAATTTATTGTTGACAGAATAGAAGGCGACAAGGCTGTTCTTGAGTGTGAAAACGGCGATATGGTGAATCTTGAACTTAAAGCCTGCCAAAAAATATCAAAGAAGGCGATGTAATCAACTTTCAGGAAAACAGCTATTTTCTGAACAGCGATGAAACAAAAGCCAGAAAAGAAAAAATTAAAAATCTGATGAATTCGCTTTTTGAAGATTAAAAATCATGCAAAAACAAAAATGCTCTGTACCAAATCAAACGGTACAGAGCATTTTTGTTTGCAATTGTGTAATCAATGTGTGTTGTCTGCTGTAAGTGACCTTCTGAAAATATGTCTGAAAATGAATCTGACAATCGGGCCTGCAAAAAACAACTGCCAGCAAAGTGCCATAGGGAAGTTGAGTGCGGTAGTTTCAAGCCATACCGAAATAACCTCAACACCCGCATTCTTGAAAATAAGAGTGGCAGCAAGGCTCATAAGAGGACACATAAAGATAACCGAAATTGCAGAAATTGCGAGTACAAGGAAGAAAGGATTATCCTTTGCAGGGTTTACAATCTTAAAAGCAAGCTTTTTGGCAATGTGACCGATAATGAAAAAGTCAAGAATAAATGCAATCGGCCCCATAAAAGAAAGTTCTTTGAAGCGGAAAGAAAAATTTCGTTTTTCATTTCGCCGATATTAAGAGCTGTGTTGTAGCAAATCATGGCATAAACCATAAAGAACACCATGATAATCGTAAAAATAACTTCCTGAAATTTAGTTTTTGGCATAAAAAATCTCCTTTATAAAAATGATAACTTAGTAAACATATAAGTGTTGTTCGTTATCATTTCCTTAAGGAGAAATGTGCGTTTCCAATTAAACCATTATATATTTCGGAAATTATACTATAATTTTTTTATTTTGTCAACTTCAAAAAAATTTTCATTGCAATTACTCTGTTTAATACATTTTGTGACACTTTTATTACAATTCAGATTCATTTCTCGGTGGATTTTTACTTTGAAATTTGGTATAATACATATGATTGTGATGAAAATTATACTTAAAACTTGCGGTTCTGTTCAGAAAGGGCATTTTTACTATGGGTGCATCAATTTATATTGCGGATGATGAAAAGAACATTCGTGACCTTATTACAAAGTTTCTTGAGAGTGACGGTTACAGCGTTACCGCATTTGAAACCGGTGACGAGCTTATGGAGGAATTCCTTAAAAAACCGTGTGAACTTGTAATTCTTGATATAATGATGCCCGGAACAGACGGCTTGACAATATGCCGTCAGCTCAGAACGATAACGGATGTTCCTATAATTATGCTGACCGCAAAAGATTCCAAATATGACTATGTAAGGGGAATAACCCTCGGGGGCGATGATTACCTGACAAAGCCGTTCAGACTTACAACCCTTTTAATGAGAGTAAAATCCCTTTTAAGAAGAATGGATATGAACACCAAAAAGGTGACAGGTCAGGAGCTTTCGGATATTAAAATCGGAAATCTTAGATTTTCGGCGCAGGAAAACTGCCTTTATTGCAAAGGCAAGCCTGTTTCTTTGAGCAAAACAGAACTTAAAATGCTTACATATATGTTAAAAGAACCGAAAAAGGCATTTTCAAGAGAAGAAATTCTTGAAGGTGTGTGGGGATTCGATACCGAAGTTGAAACCCGTGTAACAGATGAAACCTTGCGAAGAATACGCAGAAAGTTAAGCCTTGCAGGCAGTAATGTCAGCATAGGCACGATATGGGGCTTTGGCTACAGAATAAGCATTGCGGAGGATAAAAAGTGAAACACATAAAATTCCGTATTTTGATTATTGTATGGTCATCAATGATTTTACTTTTTTTCGCATTTGCAGGAATTTTAAATATAGTTTTGCCGTCCCACTTCGTAAGTGAGGCAGAAGACGCTCTTGAATACGAAATTGATTATCAGAATTATATTTCTAACAGCAACGGCGAGAGCGAAGATGATTCTTCGGATTATTATGAAGAAGATTCCAATGAAGAATCAACTGAAGAATCAACTCTTCAAAAAAAAGTTTGAAAGCGGTTATCAGGATTCGTATTTCACCTCGGATATTTACTATATTGATGTAACAGACGCCCTTAATGATAAAAATACCTCCGAGGGCAACAGCCTTGTCGGCTCAAATTCAACTTCATTAAAAAGTACATACGAACTCACCGAATGGGTTAAGAATCACAATATATCCGAAGAACAAATATATACACTTCAAACAGATAACGGCTATTATGTATTTACCGTTTATGAAGAACCGCAGAATTATGATTATTGGGACGATGCAGAATCCGATGCAAACGATTCGCCTGTGTATTTAATGTACATAAATATCGACCATATCGTAAAATATACCCGTTCGCTTAACTGGCTTATTTCAGCAATTTTTCTTTGCGCAATTGTTGTGATGAGCATAATCGGTTACAGACTCGGCGTTAAAATCGAGGAGTCACAGAAAACTCAGCGCAGATTCTTTCAGAATTCTTCTCACGAACTCAAAACCCCTCTTATGGCAATTCAAGGCTATGCCGAGGGCATTGAAATGGATGTTGTAGATCCGCAAAATGCCGCAGGCATAATTATGCAGGAAACCGAGAGAATGACAAGTCTTGTTGAGGAAATTCTTTCAATTTCAAAAATCGATTCACGACATTTTAAGCTTGACCTTGTAAAGCTTGACATAAAAGAGGTTCTTTACGATTGTTTTCGGTCACTTGATGCTGTTCAGCAGATGAACGGCATAAGCATTGTGCCTGAATTTCCCGATGAAGAAATCTATGTAAAATGTGATGAAGATCAAATGGCAAGGGCATTCCGAAATATCATAATAAACGGTCTGAAATATTCAAAAAAGAAAATTACTGTTGCCTGTGAAACCAATCAGAAATATGTTTATATCCGATTCAAGGATGACGGTAACGGTATAAACCGTGATGATATTGAACATATCTTCGACAGATTCTACAAAGGCAGTGACGGCGGAACGGGCATCGGTTTGTCGCTTGCAAATGAGATTATACATCTTCACAAGGGCAGCGTAACAGCGTATAACTACCTTGACGGCGCCGTATTTGAAGTGAAACTGCCGATTGTTGACTGATTATTTGTGCAAATCGCTGAAAATATAAATAATTACTTACTTGTGACATTTTTGTGATGCTTTTTGACGAATTTTGTGGTATTATGATAATGCGTTTGCAATATATAATATTTGGTTAACGAATTTATAATTGGATAATTAATATACAGATATATAATGAGGTGCAGCTATGAACAGCAGTGTGCTGGCTTATCTTGAAAACTCAGCCGAATACTTTCCCGAAAAATGTGCGGTAACTGACGAAAAGGTTTCCTATTCATATTCCGAGCTTGTAAAACTCAGCTCATCTGTCGGAACCGCCCTTTCTGAACTTATCGCATCGGGAGATGCAGTAGGCATATATATGGAAAAATGCGCCGATGCGGTAGCGGCATTTTTTGCAACCGTTTACGCGGGCGGATTTTATTCCGTTCTCAACACGGAGCTTCCGCAGAACAGACTTCAGACCACAGTTTCCGTACTCAATCCAAAGGTGATTGTAACTTCTGAAAGCTTGCTTGAAACAGCGAAAGAATATTTCTCTGAAAGAAAAATTGTGACCTTTGAAGATTTGGCAAAATCGGAGCCTGATTATGCAAAGCTTGGCGAAATCCGCAGCCATAAAATTGATACAGATCCACTCTACATCAACTTCACTTCCGGTTCAACAGGCACTCCAAAGGGAATCGTTGTGTGTCACAGAAGTGTAATTGACTTTATTGACCATTTTACCGAAATATTCGGTATTGATAATAACGATGTAATAGCAAATCAAGCGCCGTTTGATTTTGATGTGTCCGTCAAGGATATCTATTCGGCTGTTAAAACAGGCGCAACTCTTGTTGTTGTGCCGAGGAGAATGTTCTCCGCTCCTGCCGAACTTATTGATTTCATATGTGACCGCAGGATTACTGTTATGATATGGGCTGTTTCGGCTCTCTGCCTTATCAGCACATTCCATGCGCTTGACTACAGAACTCCCGAAACCGTTAATAAGATTCTTTTCAGCGGTGAGGTTATGCCGCTAAAGGCGCTTAAAAATTTCCGTTCACATCTTCCAAATGCAAAGTATGTCAACCTTTACGGCCCGACGGAAATCACCTGTAACTGCACATACCATATTCTCGACAACGATTGCGACTATGCAGACGGTATTCCGATAGGCAAACCGTTCCCGAATGAAGATGTTATTATTCTTGATGAGAATAATAACAGAATTTCAGAGTTGGCAAAGTCGGTGAAATCTGCGTGAGAGGTACTGCTCTTGCACTCGGTTACTACTCAAATCCCGAACAGAATGCAAAGGCTTTTGTTCAGAATCCGCTTAATCCGTACTATCCCGAATTAATTTACAGAACAGGCGACCTTGCAAGATACAACGAAAACGGTGAACTTGTTTTCAGCGGAAGAAAGGATTTTCAGATTAAATATATGGGACATCGCATAGAGCTTGAGGAAATCGAGCGTGAGATGTCAGCCGTTGACGGTGTTGAGCAATGCTGTTGTATTTTTGATGAGAAAAAATCAAGGCTCAAGGGCTTTTTCGTAGGTTCAATTGAGAAGGACGAGCTTGCCGCATCAATGTCAAGGGATTTGCCTGCGTTTATGATTCCGGGCGTTATCCGCAAGGTTGATGAAATGCCGCTAACAAAGAACGGCAAAATTGACCGTAAAAAGCTTGCTGAAATTGCAGGGGGCAGAAGAAAATGAACGAAATATTAAAGCAGAACAAAACTGCATTCTATGTTTTTGATGTAAAAACTCTCAAAGACAGAGTAGCATATCTCAGAAAAATGCTTCCCGAAGATGTTGCAATCTGCTATGCAATCAAGGCGAACACATTTATTACGGCAGAACTTGGAAATGATGTTGACCGCTTTGAAATCTGCTCACCGGGTGAGGCTGAAATCTGCGATTTACTTGATATTCCCGACAAAATGATGGTGATTTCGGGTGTGTACAAAACTCCCGAAGTTATGGAAAATATGGTTGCAAACGGAAAATGCGACAGAATATTCACCGTAGAGTCACTTACACAGTTTAATCTTTTCAGAGAATTGTCCGAAAAATATAAAAAGAAAATTTCTTTGCTTTTAAGACTTACAAACGGAAGTCAGTTCGGAATTAATTCCGATGAAATCGAAGAAATTATTTCAAAAAGAAACGAATTTGAATATCTCGACATACTCGGTATTCAGTTCTTTTCAGGAACACAGAAAACTTCTCTTAAAAAACTCAAGAGAGAAATTGACAAACTTGACAATCTTCTTATTCTTCTCAAAGAGAAATATGATTATACCGCAGAAGAGCTTGAATACGGCACAGGATTCCCTGCAGCTTATTTCAAGGAAGATACCATAAATGAGGACGAGCTTATCGGCGGATTTGCACAGCTTTTGAATGAGATGACTTCAAAGCCGAAAATCACGCTTGAGCTCGGACGAAGCATTGCCGCAATCTGCGGTAAATACTACACGCATATCGTTGATAAAAAGTGCAACAAAGGGGAGAACTACCTTCTTGTTGACGGAGGAATGAATCATATTGTGTACTACGGTCAGCATATGGCAATGAAACAGCCGTACCTTTCGGTTTGCGGAAAAGAAACCGAGCCGTGTACCGAATCATGGAATATCTGCGGTTCACTTTGTTCAATGAATGATATATCGCAAAACAGATTTCTTTGCCTGATATTGAAATCGGTGATGTAATTTGTTTTGAAAACACAGGCGCTTATTGTATGACAGAGGGAATTTCTTTGTTTTTAAGTCGTGACATTCCCTCGGTTTACATAAAAAAGGAGGACGGAACATATCTTTGCGTCCGTGATTCCTTTGAAACATTTAATTTAAACAAACCCAATTACAGAAAGGAAACGAATTAAAATGGATGAACTTATTGAGATTTTAGAGGACATTAAACCGGATGTAGATTACGAAGGCTGCGAAAACCTTATTGACGGTCACTATCTTGACTCTCTTTCAATCATTTCTCTTATTGCTGAGATTGAGGATGCTTTTGATGTGACAGTTCCTGCAGTGGAAGTTGTTCCTGCAAACTTTAATTCAGTAAAGGCAATGTGGAGTATGATTGAAAGACTCCAAGAGGAGGAATAAGATGGATCTTCCATCATTACTGATGGCGGGCAGTCTTGACACGCTGACCTCATATTTTTCGGTAGCGTTTCTTGTCTTGTTTCTGCCTGTTTCAGTTGTTGTGTATGCTGTCATTCCGCAAAGAGCAAGAAAGTATTTTCTGCTTATTGCAAGCTTTGCTTTCTTTTGGCTGATAAGCGGTCAGCTTATTGCTATTTATGCCTGATAATAATGGGCGTCCATTATTTCGGCTTGTGGCTTGACCGTATTCAAACGCAAAAAAGTGCGGCACTAAAGGCCGTGCCTAAGGAGGAGAAAAAGGCTCTTAAAAAGGTCTATCTCCACCGCAGTCGCAGAGTTTTGTTGTTTGCCGCCGTACTTATGATAGGCGGTCTGCTTGTAATCAAATACTCACCGTTTTTTACAACAAATGTAAATTCGCTGTTATTGCTCTTGAATATTCCGATTCAGTTTGATATTCCGAGTTATATAATGCCGATTGGTATTTCATTCTTTACTTTGCAGGCTGTATCGTACCTCTTTGATGTTTACAGAGGACTTATTAAAGCCGATGACAACATATTAAGACTTGCGTTGTTTATGTCTTTCTTTCCGCAGATTGTAGAAGGTCCTATCTGTCGTTACGGTCAGACAGCCAATCAGCTGTGGAATGTAAAGCAAATTGAGTTTGAAAACTTAAAACTCGGTGCAGTCCGTATTCTTTTCGGTCTTATGAAAAAACTCGTAATCGCTGACAGGCTTAATCCTATGATTAAGCAGATTTTCAGCCATTACGATGACTATCAGGGCGGAATAATTGCTCTCGGAGCAATTGCCTATACAATTCAGCTCTATTGCGATTTCTCCGGTACAATGGATGCCGTAATGGGTGTTGCTCAGATTTTCGGCGTTACAATGCCCGAAAACTTTCAAAGACCTTTCTTCTCAAAATCAATTTCAGAATTTTGGAAAAGGTGGCATATTACACTCGGCACATGGTTCAAGGATTATATCTTCTATCCCGTCACCATGTCAAAGCCGATGAAAAATCTTACATCTTCGCACGCAAAAAGCTCGGCAACCACTTTGGTCCGTTGCTTGCGGGAAGCATAGCGTTGTTCTGTGTATGGTTCTGCAACGGACTGTGGCACGGTTCTGCGTGGGGTTACATATTCTTCGGTATGTACCACTTTGTGCTTATTCTGTCGGGCAACATCATTGCCCCTGCGGTTACCGCATTCAATAAAAAGCTTCACATCAATTCCGAATGCTTTGCGTACAAAGTGTTTCAGATAGTTCGTACATGCATACTTGTTGTTATCGGCGAAATGTTTTTCAGAGCAGAAAGACTTACAACAGGTCTTTCAATGTTTGGAAAAATGGTGACCGATTTCAGCTTTTCAAGCCTTAACTATGAGCTTATGAAAAAGCTTAAAATTGATATGCATGATGTTATGATTGTGCTTATTGCGCTTGCTTTTATTTTTGTAATCAGTGTTCTCAATGAAAAGGGAATATGTGTGCGTGGTGCAATTGCAAAGAGAAATGTTGTTATAAGATGGGTGGCTGTTTACGCTCTTATTATGTTCATCATAATCTTCGGTGCTTACGGCAAGGGCTATGTTGCCGTTGATCCGATTTATGCGAACTTCTAAGGAGGTCTGATTATGAAGAAAATAATTAAGAGAATTGTCAGCTGTGTCCTGTTTGTTGCAATACTTCTCGGATTACTTCAGGTGTCCTCACTCGTATTTCAGCCAAAGTCAAATGACAAGGCATCGGGCATTCATTATCCGAGAGCAAACGGTATTTTCAGTGAACCTAAAGACAGTATTGACACTGTGTTTATCGGTGACAGTGAGGTGTATCATTCGTTCATTCCGCTCAATATCTGGAGGGATTACGGAATTACCTCGTATGATGTTTCTTCTCCGTCTCAAAAGCTTGTGTACTCAATGGAATTTTTGAAAAAAACTTTTGAAAAACAAAGTCCGAAGATTGTGTTCCTTGAAACCAATGCGATTTTCAGAAAATCTTATTTTGAGGATGAAATCACATATAAGGCAGAGCAAATTTTCCCTGTGTTCAGATATCATGACCGTTGGAAGAATCTTCAGCTCAAGGATTTTTCGGCTGCAGTTGAATATACTGCGAATGAGAATAACAAAGGTTATTACTTTACTAAAAAGTCTAAGCCTGCGACTGATAAGGCTATCAAGAAATATATGAAATATTCCGATGTTTCTGCACCGATACTATCTACCAACAAAAAGTATCTCAAAGAAATTGCGAAATTCTGTAAAAAGCACGGTACAAAACTTGTGCTGATAAGTACCCCAAGCACAAAAAACTGGAACTACCAGCGACATAACACTATGGAAGCAATTTCAAAGGATCTCGGTGTTGATTATATTGACACCAATCTTCTCCGTGATGATATCCCGATTGATTGGAAAAAGGATACAAAGGATAAAGGCGATCACCTTAACTACAAAGGTGCTGTGAAGCTGACAAATTATATCGGAAAGTATCTTGACGATACAAAGCTCTTCAAAGATAAGCGTAACGATCCGTCATACGATAACTGGAATACCTGTCTTGATAAGTTTGAAAAGCAGGTCAAAAAGGGTACAAGTTCGGAAAACTGATTTATTTAGAATCTAAAATCTTTCCCCTGTGTTGCAATTCAATGCAGGGGAAAGAAATATTAAAAAACTTTTAAAAAAGTATTGACAAAATTACAGTTTTACCGTATAATCAATACTGCTCACGAAAAAAGTGAGAGATAAATGCGAGTGTGCTGGAATAGGCAGACAGGCACGTTTGAGGGGCGTGTGTTTCACGACGTACGGGTTCAAGTCCCGTCACTCGCACCATAGAAAAGACTTGATACCATGCGTATCAAGTCTTTTCTATTTTATGCAAGCAAGCGATGACGGTAGCTTTGCAACCGCCGCCTGTGGCGGAAAAAGGGAGCAAAGCGCTGTCTGAAATAAGGAGCATAAGGAAGTGCGTCCATGCACAACGCAATGCGACTATATTTCAGACGGGGAGAGAGTAACCGTAAAAACAAAAGTGGATAGAAGAAAACAACTGTTTTTAGGGAGAGCGTTGATGAAAGTATGACGATGAACAAGCCACATTGGCGAGGTTGTAAGTTTGACATATAGCAATCACCGTCACTCGCAAGTTACCGTTATATCAATTTGTATTAGTGAATAATGACGGGACTTGTTTTTTTACCACATAATTTTTTTTGTAGTCAGTAGGCATTTATCGAACGCCCACAAGTAAAGCAACATATCTACAGCACCATACCTTGACAACCAAAATCCGTTGTGATAATATCGTTTTGGCAACGGGAGTCTATTAAACATATTTAATTTGGAGATATGAATTTATGAAAAAAGCAGTTTTATTTGACCTTGACGGCACATTGTGGCACACTTGTGATGTGATTTTGCCTGTGTGGAACGATATACTCAAAAAACATAAAGAAACAACAAAGCAAATCACACTTGAAGAAATGAACAGCTATATGGGAAAAACGGTTGAACAGATTGCGTCAATAATGTTGCCTGAGCTTCCGCTTGAAAATTCGGTCGCAATTGTAAAGGAGTGTTGTGCGGAACAGATTCCGTCACTTCGCAAAACGGGCGGTCATTTGTATGATAATCTTGAAAGTACACTTGAAATTCTTTCAAAGAATTATTTTCTCGGCATAATCAGCAATTGTCAATGCGGATATATAGAGGCATTTTTGTTTGCTCATAAGCTTGAAAAATATTTCTCCGATTTTGAAATGTCAGGCAGAACAAATCTGACAAAGGGAGAGAATATAAAGCTTGTTATGGAGCGTAACGGCATTGATAAGGCTGTGTATCTCGGCGATACAATCGGCGATCAGCTTGCCGCCAAAGATGCAGAAATACCGTTCGTGTTTGCATCATACGGATTCGGCACAACGGAAAATCCCGAATATACAATCAGTTCGTTCGATGAATTGCCAAAAGTTGCAGATAAAATTCTCGGCTGATTGCCAAACAATAGGATGATGTCGGGATACAGCCTATCCCGATGTCATTCTTGTAAAAGCATAAAGTTTCAGTTTTTATGCGTTTTTTGCAGATAGAGAAAAAATTATGTAAGAAAATTGAAAAAACTTTCAAATATGTATTGACAAGTTGAATACCTTATGATATAATCTTGATTGTTGAGTTGAGAAACCGACAAAAATCTAATAAATGCGAGTGTGCTGGAATAGGCAGACAGGCACGTTTGAGGGGCGTGTGTTTCACGACGTACGGGTTCAAGTCCCGTCACTCGCACCATAAAAAGCAGTTGACACATTTGTGTTGACTGCTTTTTATTTTACCGTCAAGCGCTGTGACGGGACTTGAAGGCGACCGTTAAGAAAACAGTCCGGTGGGACACACTACATAAAGAAGGTATCCTACCGGACTTTGATATTTCAGGTTTTATGCTGTTTTCTTCTGTTTCTGTTGCATTTCTGCCATATGGCGTTGGAAGCCTGCTTCCATATCTTCGGGGTTAAGCGGTTTGATGATACCAACACCGTTGTAATAAATGTCGATAATCTGATACCGCTTGCCGTCAAGATAGCGGGCGGCTGATACAACAATCTTGTCGATGAATTCGTGAACAAGCTCACCTGTCAACTCGGTTGGCTCGGTGATTGCCTTTACTTTTTGAACAAATTTTTGCAGATTAACCGTCTTATCTGTTTCGGCTTCAAGATAGCTCTCCATTTCGGGGAGCTTTTCTTTTAATTCCTTCTGCTCGGTTTCGTATGTGTTGCTCAAGGTTGCGAATCGCTCGTCGCTCAGTTTACCGATAACGTTGTCCTCATAGATTCGCTGTATCAGCTTATCAATTTCAGCGATACGTTTCTTTGCCTTTTCAAACTCTCGGCGTTTTGCTGTCAGCTCTTTCTTTTTGTCAGAGCCGTAGCTCTCAACCTGTTTGCGGACAAATTCCTTTTCAAAAGCCTGAATGTTCAGAAACACTCGCCGCATACTTTCAAGAACAAGGTTTGTCAGCGTTCTCTCGCCGATATAGTGTGAGGTACAGGTGTCGGGATTCTTGGAATAGCTTGAACACATAAAGTGCGGTGGATCTCGCCGGTCCTTCTTGCCTGATTGGTAGTACATCTTCTGTCCGCAATCCTCACAGAACACCAATCCCGAAAAGATACTGACTTTGCCCGTCCGTGTTTGACGGTGCCTGCCTTCTCGGATTTTCTGAACAAGTTTGAATGTGTCACGGTCAACAATGGCGGGATGGGTGTTCTCGAAGATTATCCATTCGCTTTCAGGACGGTCAACACGCTTCTTGTTCTTAAAGGATTTGGTTGTGCTGCGAAAGTTGACAGTATCACCGCAATACTCTTGTCGCTTCAAGATGTTCGCTATCATAGCTGGACACCAGTGAAACGGAACGGACGGCGGCTTACCGCACTTTCTGCCTACGCTAATCCAGTATTCCGTTGGTGTTGGAACTTTCTCTGCGCTTAGCTTGTTGGCAATTTGTGACGGTCCCATTCCGGATACGCACATCTTAAATATACGCTTGACGATTTCAGCCGCAGGCTCGTCGATTATCCATTGATACTTGTCATCAGGACTTTTCATATATCCAAAAGGCGGATTGCTTGTCAATGGCTTGCCCGATTCGCCTTTGCTCTTGAATACCTTGCGCACCTTGTCACTGGTATTCTTTGCGTGCCACTCGTTAAACCAGTCCTGCATAGGTACAAGATCGCTGATTCCGTTTTTGGTGTCGATATTGTCCATAATGGCAATATAGCGAATGCCCATACGGTCAAATTCTTCTTCCAACAAGGAACCGACTACCAATCGGTTACGTCCGAGACGGGAATGGTCTTTGACAATCAGTGTTGCGATTTTTCCTTCCTCGCCGAGCTTCATAATTTCGTTGAAGGCAGGACGGTTAAAGGTTGTACCGGAGAAACCGTCGTCTATGAAAAGGCGAGTATTTTTGAAACTGTTTTCGGCAGCGTATTGTTGTAAAATTTCTGCTTGATTTTTGATTGAGCCCGATACGCCTTCGTTCTCGTCATCACGGGATAGTCGGCAGTACAGAGCTGTGATTTTGTCTTTATCTGACTGTTTACTCATTTTGCTCCTTTCCACAGTCGGATATGTATTTGTAGTATAGTTTTATTATAACATATCCGGCTGCTAAATTCAATACTTTAAAGCACTAAATTGAATCTTTCTCTACTATCTTTTCAATCTTCTTCAAGATTGTTTTGTCAGCGTTCTGATTGAAGTGCGTTCGCACAACATAGGTTGTGTTGTCAATGTCCTGTGTGTATCGTAACGGTTCAACGAACTGTTCATACTTAAAATAGTTTAGCCGTTGCTCCGCTGTCATCTTACTGAGCATATCGAAGTAATCCTCAATGACTGCGTTGAGTGCTTCGGTAAGCGGCGTTTGAATATCAAGGACTTTGCCTTTGTCATCAACATAGTACATAATCTGTCACCTTCCTTTCGTAGTTAAGATTTTCGAAAACAGGTCTTAGGGTGTCCCTAACAAGTGCTGAAATTCCGAGGCGATTTCTCAGCAACAACCGTTTGTGGATACGAACGGTCTGCTTGCTGAGATAATACACGGTAGTTTCAGCAAGCACTGTTTGTGGTTACAAACAGTATGCTTGCTTAGATTCAACATTGTTATGCAGTGTTCTGAAAAACTGTCAACATATCTGTCACCCTAAACTGTCACTATGGTTGTCTGTGATTATAGATTTCGATGATTCTTCTTCGGTTAGTACGCCGAAAATTGATGCCGATACCGTCACGTTTTCTCAACCGATACCAATATTTGTTGAGCAGTTTTGTTACCGTATTAGTCGGCGTAACGGTGTCGTTCATTTCGGTAAGTAAATCTGTAGCTGTGCCCATCCAGTAATGCTTGTCAACCATAAACGCTCTTAACCTTCCGAAAAAAGGATGATCTTCGGTCAGCTTCGGATAGCCTTCACGACTGACTTTCTCCATTGCCAGCGCAACAATTTGTTCACCTTTAGTCATTGTTTCTCCTTTCTGTCACTGTAAAAAGTGACTGTTTTGTTGTAAGTTTGCCGCTTTACCCGAATGTCGTTCCTGCGCCGGATTTTCACCGGAGCGTCGTATCGCTCGCTTACGGTCATCGCAATATCATATTCCATTCGGACGGTCATTCAGTTGTATTTTGACACGACAAAAAGCCAAGTCACGCAAGGCACTTCTCTCAACTTCAAAAGGGTAAACTACCCCCTTGGTTGAGAAGCCTCATGTAACTTGACTTTAAATTTTTTGATTAAACTTTTGAAAAATTAAAGCGCTTATTTGTACTGCCGTTCACTAAAATAAGCTAAACTCAAATGACTAAAAACAGAACGGAGCCGGCACTTCTGTCAGCGTACCGGTACCCTATAGCGCATCTTTGGCTTTGCGCTGCCCGCAGGTGATGCTCCTGCGCTCGCCAGCTCTTTACACTCATAAGTTCATCACTATTCAGTTGTCGCACACAATCTGCGAACAGTTTTGTGTACAGTAATTATTATAACGAACATTCGTTTGGTTGTCAAGCAAATTTAGAAAATTCGTTCGACAAATGTTAGTGTATTTAAGATGTCACGTCTAAACAAGCAGTGCGTTTTTACTCCTACCGAGAAAAACACGTTTGTTAGGGACACATAAGACCTATAAAAAATTATCTTTTTCGTTTTTATGTCTGTTAATTTGTTTTATTATATGATATGATAAAATTATCAATCATCAAGGGGCGATAGTATGAGCGCTAAGAATCAATTTGATTGGATATCATTTTATGAGGAGTTTGCAGATAAGCTACTTGCATATAAGGACAATCGGCAGGAGCTGATTGAAAAAATAAAGCAGGTTTATGAGGTTACAGGGATAAAACTGCCGACTATTGATAGAGATAAAGGCGGAAATAATATCCTTGTTGATATTGATCCTTTTACAGTTTTTGGATTATTTAATAAACAACTAACTGAAAAGAACAGAATAAAACTTATTACTGAATTCAAGGAATTGTTTGACATAAAAGCTGATGTTCCTATGTCTTTTGACGGAATTCCTGTGTTAAGTCCACTAAAATCTACTTTTTTCTATTTTGTAGATAACAGAGGAGAATCAGATATACAAAACCTCTGGTCAATTTTTGAATTAGCGCTTACTCTGTCAAAAAACGATACAGAAGAAAACAGACAAGAGTTTATTTCTGCTTTTAATACAGTTAGGAAACAAAAAGGCGTAAAATGGAATTTGTCAATGGGCTTATACTGGATTCGTCCCAACAGATTTATAAATTTAGATTCACGCAATAGGTGGTTTATAAAGAACAATGACAGCTTACCTGAGTCAATTACAGCCACAGTAAAAAATCTGCGTGATACACCGAAAGCAGAGATATACTTAAAACTTTGTGATGATTGCATTGCTTATATTCAATCTGACAAATGTTCCTATAAATCATTGGCAGATTTTTCTTGCAGTGCGTGGAGTGTATCTAAGCAAGATGATGAATATGAGAAACTTTCCGAGAAAAGCGATGCTAATTCCGGCGCAAAGTTCCTGCGTTGGTTCAAGCCTCTTTTGCAGGCGCTCAAAGATTTAGGCGGTTCGGCTACTCCGAAAGAAGCACGAAATAAAATTATAGAAAACGAAAAGCTGACCGAGGAAGAAACAAGCGCAGTTGTCGGTAAGACGCAAACGCCTGAATTCAACAATGACGTTGCTTGGGCAAGGCAGTACCTTGTCAGAGGCGGTTATTTGGACAACAGCACTCGTGGTGTTTGGAAACTCACCGAAAATGGCTGGACTGTTGATATGACAGACGAATTAGCGTCAGAGATTTTCAAGACGATTGTTAAAGAAAACCAGCAAGATAAAGAAGATAAAGGCTCAGCTCTTGCTGACGAAGATGTAAACACAAAGCGCTATTGGATTTACTCGCCCGGCAATAATGCTTCAAAGTGGAGTGAATGTACTGAGAAAGGAATTATGCTCATCGGTTGGGGTGAAATCGGTGATTTGACACGCTTCGCTTCAAAATCAGAAATGAAGGCTGCTATGCAGGACACCTACGGCGACAATAAGACTTATCGCAATGCAACTCTTGCTACTTGGCAGTTTGCCAATGAGATGAAACCGGGCGATATTGTTTTTGCTAAGCAAGGTATGTATAAAATAATCGGTCGTGGCGTTGTTGAGTCCGGTTATATATATGATGACAGTAGCAAAGATGAGTATAATAACACCCGTAAAGTAAAGTGGACAGACATCGGTGAATGGGAACATCCCGGTAAGGCAGTTATGAAACGCTGACCGATATTACCCAATATACAGAATACGTTGAAAAGCTCAATGCAATGTTTGATACAGAAGATGATGACGATGATATTGACGTCGAGGAAGAACCGCTGAACACCTATACCAAAGAGAACTTTCTTGCAGACGTATATATCAGTGAAAAACAATATGACACGTTAGAAGGACTGCTCCGTAAGAAATTGAACGTCATTTTGCAGGGTGCTCCGGGTGTCGGTAAAACCTACGCCGCAAAGCGTCTTGCCTATTCAATGATGGGCGTTAAGGATCCCGAACGTGTGCAGCTTGTTCAATTCCATCAAAGTTATTCCTATGAGGATTTTGTCGAGGGCTTCCGTCCGTCAAGCACAAGAATGAATTTTGAAATTAAGAAGGGCGCATTTTACAACTTCTGCAAGAAAGCGTCCGATGATAAAGAAAACGAGTATTTCTTTATCATTGATGAAATCAATCGTGGCAATCTCAGTAAGATTTTCGGCGAGCTGTTTATGCTGATTGAAGCGATAAGCGAGGTAATGATATTCAGTTGCTCTACTCTTCGGACAAGTTTTCCGTTCCGAAAAACGTCTACATTATCGGTATGATGAACACAGCTGACAGAAGCTTGGCGATGATTGACTATGCGCTCCGCAGGCGTTTTGCGTTCTATGAAATGAAGCCTGCGTTTGAATCCGAGGGCTTTAGAGAATATCAGTACGGATTAGAAAATGATAAATTCAACAAACTAATTGACTGCGTTATCAGCCTGAATCAGAAGATTGCCGACGACGAATCTCTCGGTGAGGGCTTCTGTATCGGTCACAGCTATTTCTGCGATATTGAGGAGATTAAGGAGAACACGCTGACCGATATTGTGGAGTTTGAAATTATCCCCTTGCTCAAAGAGTATTGGTTTGACGAGCCTTCAAAAGTAAAAGAATGGACTGACCGTTTGAGGAGTGCTGTCAAGTGATTCCGATTCAAAATATCTACTATATGCTCTCCTACGCATTTCAAGTGCTGAACGAGCAAGGATATAAAAGTGTGGCGACAGAGCATTTTGAGAATGTGGCGGATTTATGCGCCGCAATACTGATTAAAGGCTTGTCAAAGCAGCTCAAGCGTGGTCTGATGAAGGATTATATCCCGAAGCGTGAACCGCTGACGGCGCTGCGTGGTAAAATGGAAATTTCGGAAACGCTGAAAACAAATTCCATTATCAAGCGGCAGGTTGTGTGCTCCTACGACGAGTTTTCCGAAAACGCCTATATGAATCGTATCATCAAGACGACAATTCTGCGCCTGATGGTGGCGGACGTTGACAAGAGCCGCAAAAAGGAAATGAAAAAGCTGTTGGTGTTCTTGGGCAATGTTGAGCCGCTGCCGATTTACAGTATCAACTGGAATCTGCGCTATGACCGCAATAATCAGACGTACCGTATGCTGGTTTCGGTTTGCTATTTGGTTTTGAAGGGCTTGCTGCAAACACAGTCGGACGGCACAACCAAGCTGATGGATTTCCTCGATGAACAGCGTATGCACCGCTTGTATGAGAAGTTTATTCTGGAATATTTCCGCAAGGAACATCCGGAACTGACCGTCGGCGCACCGCAAATCCCGTGGCAGCTCGACGATGATTTCAGCGATATGCTGCCGGTTATGAAGTCGGATATCGTGCTTGAAAAAGACGATACTATTCTGATCATCGACGCAAAATACTACGCCCATACCACACAACAGCGGTTTAATAAGGCGACAGTACATTCGGCAAACCTGTATCAGATTTTTACCTATGTTAAAAACAAGCAGGAAGAGCTGAAAGACAGGCAAGTTACAGTTTCGGGAATGTTGCTTTACGCCAAAACAGACGAACAAATTGTCCCCGACAACACCTATCAAATGAGCGGCAACCAAATCAGCGTGAAAACGCTGGATTTGAATTGCGGGTTTGATGAGATTCGGGAACAGTTGGATAAGCTGATGATTTAGAAAGGTAAAAAATATGCCATTCAATAGAGAAAGTTATAAACAGATAGCAACGCAGGGCTTTTTTTCTGAATATCTTCCGCCATGTTTTTTCTTGGATAAAAAGGTTTTAAATTATGTTCCACCCGAAAACTGTGATATAATACAACCATATTGTTTTACAATGAGCAAATATGATCAGGCTGATTCCAGAAGAAATATTTATATTCCTGAATTAGGATCATATCTTGTATTACACGAATATATGTGGAATAATAATTTGCTGAAAGAATTGATAGATTTTACAAAAAGTGAGGATTATTCTTTTTCTCCAGTTATTAATCAACAAGGTCAAATTTATAGATTTGAACAATCATATGGACAAACAGAGGAAGTATTAGAGGAATCTTTTGAAATATGTTCTGACTACATAGAAAACATATCAAAAAAAATAATAAAGGCAACTGGAGCAAAACTGATTCTAAAATTAGATATATCAAATTTTTATGGTGCCATTTATACACATTTAATTCCTACTATAATTATGGGATATGAATCAGCTGAATCAGAATATCGTCAAAGCCAAAAAGGCGAAAATTTAAGTCCAACATATGAAAAATACTCCAAACTTGATAAATTAGTTCGTAGAATGAATTTAAATCAAACAAATGGATTATTAGCAGGTCCTTTTGTTTCTCGATTGATATCAGAAGCGCTGCTTACAAGAATAGATAAAGAAATAAAATCTGAAAACATCCGGTTTGTCAGATATGTTGATGATTATGAAATCTTTGTTTTTGATGATAATACTGAAACGACAAAAAGCAAAATTGATTTGATTCTTAGAAAATATAACCTAACTATTAATAACGAGAAAACAAGAGAAGAAAAATTCCCATATTATATTAATAAGAATCTTAATAAACTATTTACTGATCTACACATTGATGAATTTGATAATGAACATCTAATGGATATGTTTAACAGCTTTTTTACATTAGAAAACAAGGGAACAAAGGGAGCAATAAGATTTTTGTTAAAATCTTTAGAAAAAAATCCCATTGATATATCAAATTCAGAATTATACAAGGCATATCTGTTAACTATATTACAGAACAATAAACGCTCTTTAATTAAAGCTTGTCAGATTTTAATTGAGAAGAAATCCGAAAACTTTTGTATTAATGATAAAGATATTACGTTAATTAAAAAAATACTTCTACGCAGTTTGCAGCAAATAAATGATTTAGAAGTAATTTGGTTATTGTACCTATTAATTGAAATTGAGGGAATCGAAAGAGATGATGATATAATAATTCGGATATGTTCAAGCAAAAATGAATTAGCTCAAGTAATGCTATTAAGAAAAGGATTCATATCTCAGGATTTAAAGCAAACAATGAAATCATCCTCGACTTCTTGGATATTGAATTATGAATTGTTTTCTGAAAACATAATAACCGAAGATGAATTCAAAGAAAAACTTACAATTCACCAAAACTTGAATATGTATAACAAACTAAAACAAAAAGGAATCCATTTTTGCGAATTCTAGCAAACAAACTGGAACGGGAGAAGATGAAATTAATCATCTTCTCCCGTTGATTAAACAAGTATCAATTCATTATTGACAATTTCTTCTGCACGGTTGCGTATATTATTCATTCTCTTTACCCACAGCATTTGATTATCTGCTTTGAGTTGGTCGGTTATACCTTCCTTTTCGGCAAGCTGCTTTACTAACCGAAAGAACATATCCTCTGCCTGTTCGTCAATATCGGCGAGGTAGGCTGTGAGCTTGCAACTCGTCAGCAGGTTTGTATATAAGATGGGACGATGATGTTTGATATATTTCAAATGCCGCTTGCCCCAAATGCCAATTTTAACCTTTGGCTGTTCGGGCAATTTCAGGTCGGGTAAAAGGTAATCACCTTGCTGTGTATATGTAATCTTATTTGTCATAATTAATTCCTCCATAGTGGTCGAAAAAGTGTGTACAAAGTTCGATGTAAATTGCCAGTATTTATGCGATTCTTAGAGTGTTGAACTTAATGGGTTAAGGTATCATCATTACCAACCTCAAAATCCGCAAATATACCGTTTACGAGCTTTTGCTGACAACCTTCATTTTCTCGATTTTAGCGTTAGCCACCTTAACCAAAACTTCATCAATGAGGTCGGTGTATTTACCTTCGGATATTAGTCTATTCCTCAAATCATTTAGCTTTTAATCACTAATCGCCTTTCTTCATAATTTAGATAGACGTGATACTTTGTATTCATTCTGCTTCCTCCTTCAAGAAATCAGTAAAGGAAGCTGTGTTGCTAACAAAGGTATCGTAAGTAAACTGAGCACCCAAACGAAAGCCAACAATAAAACTATCTAATTCCGATTCCCCTAAAACGATATTTGAAGCATTTGCATATGACAAAAAAGTTTTCTTATCATCTCCTGACAGGCTTTTCGTTAAGACTTCCTCTGCGTTAGCAAGAATAGTCATATATTTTTGAATATAACTGCCTTTTTGGTAACTGCGAGTTTGTGGATCAATATTCCCATAGAACAATTCTGAAATAATGTTTTTCATTTTGTAAAACCTCCGTTAATCTTGATTATATCCTACAAAATCAATCATTCCGACTGTTTTACATAAGACCTTCTTTATCTCTAATACCCCGTGGACTGTTTTTAGGGAGAGCGTTGATAAAAGTATGACGATGAACAAGCCGCATTGGCGAGGACGGAAGTTTGACATATAGCAATCACCGTCACTCGCAAGTTACCGTTATATCAATTTGTATTAGTGAATATGACGGGGAGAGAGTAACCGTAAAAATAAAAGTGGATAGAAGAAAACAACTGTTTTTAGGGAGAGCGTTGATGAAAGTATGACGATGAACAAGCCGTATTGGCGAGGACGGAAGTTTGACATATAGCAATTTTTCTGTTTGAACGGGTAAAACCGTTGAAACGCTTGTCGGACACAAACAAACACGGCTCAATGTTTTGGCAACCCGAAAAAATAAAAATACGGAACAGATTTCTGCTCCGTAAAAATTATTTAAAGAATATCCAACCTTCAACCTTGTCGCCGTCAACCATAAAAGCTTTTTCTGCAATCTCCGCAAGCGGCGAATCACTGTAACTGTCCGAATAAAAATTGTCAATTTTTCCGTCAGGAAAAGCCTCATAAAATCGTTTTACCTTTTCCTTGCCGTGACAGTTTACACCCGAATATTTTCCGCTGTGCATATCTACCTTTGACGCCATAAGGTTTTTTATTTTGAGCCTTTTGCAAACGGGTTTCAGCAAAAATTCGGGTGACGCCGAAATAATTACATCATCATCTTTCTTTTGTTCAAGGTAAAACGGTTTTATATTTCCTATGTATTCCTTCCAGAAATCATTTACATCCTTTTCAGTATCGCAATAGGTAAGAAATCTGTACATTTTTTCTTTAAAATCAGTTTTTGTACCTTTTTTGAATACATAGAATTTTAAAAATGCTCCCAAAAGCGATGGGGCAAGAGTGAGTATTTTTTTATGCCTTTTAAGGCAGAATAAATAGAAGTCGGCTGTTGAGTCCCCGTAGTAAATCGTTTTGTCAAAATCGTAAACATTCATAATATGCAAATTCCTTTTTAGTTTTGCAAATAATTTTTGACATTCAATTCTTAACAGAAGAGAACATCTGCACTATGATTATAATATGAGAAGAAAAATTTTTGCAACATTTCCCGTTAATAAGCTCATTTTGGCTGATTATCCAAAGAATATACCGTTATTCTGTTGCTTTTAACTCTGTTTTGTTGTACAATATACCATGTATTATTGTATAAAGGAGAAAATCCGTGTTTGGTTATTTGCAGATTCAAAAGAGCGAACTGCTTGTTCGTGAATCCGAAGCTTATAAGGCTGTGTATTGCGGTCTTTGCAGGCAAATGGGTAAGGATTACTCCGTGTTTACAAGATTTACGCTAAGCTATGACTGCACATTTTATGCAATGCTTTTAATGTCGCTTAACCGTTCATGCAAAGGCTTTAAAGACGGCAGATGCACCTGTAATCCTCTTAAAAAATGCAAGTTTGCAACAGATTCCGGTGACGCATACAGAAAGGCTGCCGCATTTTCAATGATATCGGTTTATTATAAAATCATTGATGATATTCAGGACAGCGGATTTTTTAAAAAGCTGTTGTGCAGAATCATAAAGCCTTTCTTTTCTCATCAGAGGAAAAAGGCGGCAGATAAGTATCCCGTTATGGACAAAGCGGTTTCTGATATGATGAAGATGCAGTATGATGCTGAACATTCGGAAAAGCCGTCTGTAGATATGTCGGCTCATCCAACGGCATTAATGCTCGCTGCTGTATTGTCGTCTGAGGCTCATGATGAAATTCAAAAAAGAGTTCTCTATGAATTCGGCTATCATATCGGCAGGTGGATTTATCTTGTCGATGCCGCAGATGATATAGAAAAAGATATCAAATCAAACGGATTTAATCCGTTTGTAAACAAGAAAACAGGTGAGGTAAAATCATCGGATTTTATAAAAGCGGTGCTTAATCAATCGCTTGCAAGGGCATATGATGCCTACAATCTTTTGAACTTTACCGATTTTAAGGGAATTTTAGATAATATGATGCTTTTGGGATTTCCTGCATCACAAAACAGAGTAACAAGCAAACTTGATACGGAGGTCAATAATGAATAATCCTTATGAGGTTCTCGGTGTGTCTGAAACAGCTACCGATGAAGAAGTAAAAGCAGCGTACAGAAACCTTGCTAAAAAATATCATCCCGATAACTACACCGACAGCCCTCTTGCGGATGTTGCGGAGCAGAAAATGAAGGAAATTAATGAGGCATACGATATGATTAATCAGATGCGTCAGAAGGGTAAGGGTACAGGCTCAACAGGCAGTTCGTCATATAACGCAAATTCTTCAAGCTCACAGTTCTACAATGTAAGAATTTACATTCAGAGAGGACTTCTTGATCAGGCCGATCAGATTCTTGAAAACACAGCACAGTCAATGAGAACCGCCGAATGGCATTATCTCAAGGGCATGATTGCATACCGCAGAGGTTGGTCTGAACAGGCTTTTTCATATTTCACAACTGCGTGCAATATGGACCCCAACAACACGGAATACCGAGCCGCTCTTAACAATATGCAGAGCCAGAGAGCATACAACTACGGTGGTTATACTCAAACAAATCCTAACGCAACAGGCTCATCCTTCTGCGATGTTTGTGCAGGAATGATGTGTGCAAACTGCTTGTGTGATTGTTGCAGAATGGGATGTTAATATGAAGAAAAACGGTATCAAAAAGGGGACAATGCGTATTGCGGTTTGCGGAATTATTGCGGCGCTCTCACTCGTTTTTATGATGATGACATCTCTCGTTCCAATCGGAACATACGCTTTGCCCTGTCTTGCAGGAATTCTCATTTCCTGCATAGTTGTTGAATACGGTTATGGATGGGCAATCGGTGTGTTTTGTGTAACTGCCGTGCTTTCAACGCTCCTTGCCGGCGATAAAGAGGCTGTTATATATTTCATCGCACTCTTTGGCTATTATCCGATTTTAAAGGGCGCTTTTGAATTTAAAATCAAAAACAGGGCAGTTCAATACATACTCAAGTTTGCGGTATTTAATGTTGCCGCCATCGGTTCGTTCTTTGTCGCAACATGGCTGTTGTCAATTCCGACAGATGAATTTACCGTTTTCGGTTTTTATGTTCCGTGGGCATTTTTGATTGCCGGAAATATTTTCTTTTTGCTCTATGATTATGCAATTACCGTATTTGTTATGCAGTATGTTCGCAGATTAAGAGGGAAAATATTCGGTAATTTTCACAAGTAATTATAATTCAAAGAAGTTTTGAGAAGGTGGACCTAAATGAAAAAGCAAAAATTGTTTGTCCGTATAGTCTGCATAGTCCTTGTGGTTCTTATGGCAGTATCGGTAGGTGCTGTTGCAATAACTGCATTTTCGGCTAATGCGGCTCAATCAACCGAGGAGGTTTCCGCAAGCGTATCAGCAGGCGCATCAGGCTATATAAATGCGTCGTATGTAAATCTGAGAAGCGGTGCAGGCACGAATTATTCGGTTATAACCTGTATGGCAAAGAACACAAAATTTACTTTTGTTAACGGAAAGCTCTATAACTCAAAGTGGTACAAAATCAAGCTTAAATCAAATTCAAAGACAGGCTATGTTACAAAGGAATATGTTGCCGTAAGTTCTTCGGCAACGGCATCAAGCGTAACAGGTTATGTTTCTGACGATTATGTAAATCTCAGAAGCGGAGCAGGCACAAATTATTCTGTTGTTGGTTGCCTTAGAAAGAACACTAAGCTTACTTTTGTAAGCACTTCACTCTACAACTCCGCCTGGTATAAGGTTAAGGTTACTTCAACTGCTAAAACAGGTTACATAAAAAAAGACTATGTAAAAATGAACAGTTCAACCCAACCTGCAACGAAGGCAACACAACCTACAACAAAGGCAACCAAACCTGTAACTCAGCCGACTGCGTCAGCGTCAACTGTAAGCGGTTATATAACAGACGATTATGTAAATCTCAGAAGCGGTGCCGGTACAAGCTATTCGGTTGTTGAGTGTATGCGATTGAATACAAAGGTTACTTTTGTAAGCACAAAGCTTTATAACAATGATTGGTATAATATTAAGCTTACATCAAATTCAAAAACAGGCTATGTAAAGAAAGACTATGTTAAGATGAACGGTCAGACACAGCCTACAACGACTCAGCTACAACCGCAAAACCGTCAACAGGTTCATCTGTTAAGCTTTCCGTATCAAGCAAATCAATTTTCACAGGCAACAGATTTGCAATTACTGCAACAGCGTCCGGAAGTGTTTCATGGTCAAGCTCAAATACAGGAGTTGCAACCGTTGACTCTCGTGGTATTGTAACAGCCAAGAAAGCAGGCTCTGCAACAATTACTGCGAAAAGCGGTTCGCGTTCTGCAACCTGCAAAATTACCGTAAAATCCGGCTCATCGGTAAATATATCCAACAGCAATGTAAATCTTCCGTGGCAGAAGTCAATGCTTTTGAAATCAAGCACAAGAGGCGTCACATGGTCAAGTTCAAATACGAAAATCGCAACAGTTAAGAACGGTGTAGTTGACACGGTAGGCAAGGGCTATGTAACAATCACAGCCTCAACATCATACGGTGCGGCAACCTGTCTTATCCATGTTATGCCGAGGGAAAGTGTGCGTTTCTGCTATGCGTCACCAAACTCCGCTCCGCTTAATTCAAATGTAAGCTTTAAGGCTATTACCGACACAGGCAGGGTAGGCGTGTATTTTGTAGTTACAAACGGCTCAACCTCTTATAAGGTCACTGCAAAAAATAAGGTTAAAGACGGTAACTCCTATATCTGGACAGGTACACAAAAGCTTTCAAAATCAGGCAAATGGTCTGTAAAAGCATATTCTAAATTTAAAACCGAATCAAAGTATTACACCACGCAGGCGGCGGTGAGGGCGAGGTGTTTGTAACCTCAACAACCAATAAAACCACCACAGCCTGTGCCGAGCGCAGAGCGAGTGATGAGGTAATCAAGCTTATTGCAAACTATGAGGGATTTCTCTCAAAAGTCACAGCAGACAGCATTACAACCGATCCTACACTCGGTTACGGTAAGGTTGTAATTTCAGGCGAACAGTTCTACAACAACATAACTTCAAATCAGGCATATGCTTATCTTTGCCAGACCGTGAACAAGGGCGGATATACCACCACAACAAATTCCTACCTTGTAAACAACGGCATAAAGTTCAATCAGCAACAGTTTGACGCACTTGTGTGCTTTGCATACAATGTAGCAGCGGTGTGTTCTACAATGACTCCGAACTCCAGTCTGTTCTCTTGAACACAGGTTCAAGCGGTACTATCAAAGCAGGCGCTTCGGGTACGGTTACAGGTTCAGATGTAAACCTCAGAAGAGGTGCAGGAACTAACTACTCCGTTGTTACCCGTATGAACTACGGAACAAAACTTAAATTTGTTGACGGCAAGCGTTATAACACAAACTGGTATAAAGTTAAGCTTTCAAACGGCACAACAGGATATATCCACAAGGATTATGTTTCTGCTTCGGGCGGTTCAAGAGATTTGAATAATGTCAATAAGCAGAACCTCATTGATGCACTTTTGCAGTACCACCATGCGGCAGGTTCTTGCTATTGGGGACTTTTGTACAGAAGAGTTGACGAGGCGGAAACCTTCCTCTACGGCGATTATGACCGTGACGGTCAGCACAATTATCACAACTTCCATTTCTCATGTTACTCAAACCCGAGTTTCGGTATCTGATATTAATTTTTGCAAAGAAGGTCTTAAAATGAAAAAAATAGGTTTCATAGGCGCAGGCAATATGGCAACAGCATTATAAAAGGTCTTATGGCACAAAACGACGGCAAGGCTGATTTTATCAATGTTTTTGATGTAAGCGAAGAAAAGTGTGCCGCTATGAAAAATATGGGCGCAAATGTAATGACATCTGCCGATGAAATTGCAAAGAACAGCTCAATTGTTGTTCTTGCAGTCAAGCCGCAGAATTATCCCGAAGTTCTTGAGTCCCTCAAAAACAGCATTACAACAGCCAAAACCGTAGTATCAATTGCCGCAGGCATATCTATTGCATATGTAAGAAAAGGTCTTGAATGTGACTGCCCTGTTGTAAGGGTTATGCCTAATACGCCTCTCTTGCTCAAAAAGGGTGCAACAGCCCTTTGTCCGTCTGAGAATATCAGCGATGATGACAAAACAATCGTTTACAATATGTTTGCAGGCAGCGGTGTTTGCGAATATATTGACGAAAGCCATATGAATGAAATAATTGCGGTAAACGGCAGCAGCCCTGCTTATATTTATCTTTTTGCAAAGGCTATGGCTGATTACGCAAAGAATTGCGGAATCGACTATGACAAGGCCATGAACCTTGTCTGTGCAACTCTTGAGGGTTCGGCAGCAATGCTCCGTGACAGCGGTGAGCCTGTTGAAACACTCATAGACAGGGTTTGCTCAAAGGGAGGCACAACAATTGCCGCTATGGATAAGCTTAAAGAACACGGCTTCTATGAGGCTGTTCTTGACGGCATGGACGCTTGTACAAAGAGGGCAGAGGAGCTTGGCAAATAATTTTGCCTTAACATAAAATGAATACATTCCTCATATATTTTAACGGACAACCAATGAGAGGAATGTATTTTATGAAAAGCATTGTATTTTCTTTTAAAAAGCGTTATCTTTTTCGCAGATCAAAGGGAATTTCACCGTCTGATGTCAGATTTTTTATAAGGCGATATTCCGTGGTGCTTATCTTTGTTTCGGCTTTTCTTACCGGACTTGTTTTCGGTTCAATTTATGCATCAAAAGCCGATAAGCAAATGCTTGATTCCCTTGATTTTCTGTTTACTACAAATCTTGATGCAAGGCTCGGTCAGAATGCCGTCAGCACATTTTGTGCCTGCTTTGCATCTGATTTTATATTTCTCACGGTTGTATTCCTCTTGGGACTTGCACCGTGGGGAATACCGTTTTTGCCGTTTGTTTCAGCATTTAAAGGCTTTGGAACAGGACTTACTGCGGCATATCTTATTATTACATATTCACTTAAAGGAGCGGGTTTTTATCTGCTTGTTGTGTTGCCGGGAACATTTTTGTTCTGTCTGGCACTTGTAAAGCTGTCGGCATATGCTTTTGAAATTTCAAAACAGATGTTTTTCAGCTTAATCGGTCATTCTCATCAAACAAATTCTTTGAAAAATGAGGTGATTGATTTTTGTTCCCGATCTGTTTCGGCACTCATAATGACCTTTTGTTCAACCTTGCTGGACACGGCTTTGTGGTGCTTGTTTTCGGGAGCGTTCAATTTTTAATTTTGGAGGGCGCTATGGCATCGGAAAAGAACGCTGTAGCATTGACAGGATTTTTCTCGTCATTGTTTCACAATTTACCACGACTTTTGCTAACGAATGTGCTTTTGCATTGCCGTTTGCCGTAATATTCGGAATTTTCTTTTTGATTAATACCCTTACGGGTCTTAATTCAATGTTTATATATTTTCTTACGATAATTCCGCTTTTTCCGTTTTATGCCGGCGTAACTCAGGTTACTTCCCATATGGTAAGGGAGAAGAAAATGTTGATGTTTTCTCAAATTTCATCGGCGGAATAAAGGAAAATCTGCTCAGATTCCTTATACACGGCGTTGTGATGTATGCCGCTGTTTTTATCAGCTACTACTCAATTGTGCTTTATCTCGGACTCGGTTCAAAGAACGGAATGTTTTATGTTCCGCTTGTTATTTGTATTTTAATTGCAATTTTCTTTCTGTTTATGTTCTTCTATGTTCCGCCTATGACGGTTACTTTTGATATCAAGATGAAGGATATTTACAAAAACAGCGCACTTATGACAATCGGTGAGCTTAAACACAATCTGTTTGCAGTTTTCGGAATTTTTATTTTATTCCTTGTTTGCGCAACGGTGCTTATGTGCAGTTTTACTCCGGTACTGCTCATCATTTTCACAATTGTTCTTGCATTGTTCATTGTTCCGTCAATTTTATCTTTTATAATCAATTCTGCAGTTTATAAGAATATGTATTCAATGATTGTTGACAGGGATTCAAAGAGCAAGACAATTGATAAGAAAATGGAGAACAGACGCAAAGGTCAGTTCCGTGATGATGAAGAGCCTGTTGCAGAAGATTATTCGGATCTTGAAATTGATGAATTGGCTGACGGTGATGAATTTATTTTCTATAACGGAAAAATGATGAAAAGAAGTTATCTTTTAAAGCTAAAAAAAGAGGCTGAAGAAAGGAAGAACGCAAAATGAGCGGTAAACACGCAGTTAAAAGTTCAAAAAAATCATTGATAATAATTATTTGTGTTGTTGTACTTGTTGCAGTAATTGCAGGTGCGGTTATCCTGTTTATGAATCTTTCGGGTAAAAATAATAATTCGGCAACAACAGTACCGACTGTGGCTGCTTCAACAACCATCGGTAATACAAACTCAACACAGAATGTTTCCGACTCTGTATCCGAAACCACACAGCCTGCAACCAAATCGGGTGAAGCTTCACAAGAGCCGACAGAACAGGGATACACAGCCGAAACATCTTCAAATGACAGTGAAATTGTTGTTCCGACAATCAGTGGAGAGAAGCAAAAGCCAAAATTCAGTGCAACTCTTATTCCGTACTATGCAAAAGACGAAAATTCTTCTGAAGAATATTCTTTGAGAGATCTTTTCGGCTCTGCTTATTCAGGCGGCGGATTTACTTTTAATGAAGACGGAACATTTATTGACGGAATCACAAGTGCCTCGGCAAATTCGGTGCGTACATTGTTGAGGGCGACTCCGTTGTAATAACATATTCCAACGATAAAAATGTTATTGCTGCCGTAACCAAATGGAACGGTGATGTTCCTGCTGAAATTACCGTAAACTACGGCGGAATTATTGTATCCTTTAAGTAAAATATCGGTGATTAAATGAGTAAAAAATCTGTTAAAAAGCCTGACTATGCAAAATTTGAGGCTAACAGGGCTGTAAAAAAGAAGAATAAGAAAAAGAAAACAACAGCAATTGTTTCATCGGTTATTGCCGCCTGCATATTTATTATTGCGGCAATCGTTGCCGTTAATGTGCTTTCACCGTCATTAAACGCCGAGCTTACCTCATCTGCATGGGTTCCCGAAGGTGCTAAGAATGCGAGCGGTGATGAGGTTGAAATGAGTGAGGTTTACAACACAAATTACAGCGCTTATCAGGGTTCTGTGTCATTTTCCGATGACGGCACTTTTACTTTATGCTTTCGCCGGGAAGTCCGGATGACGGAACTCACAGCGGAAAATATACCGTGTCAGCTTCGGACAAAGTCAATTTGTCATTTGATGACGGAACAAATACTTCCGCCGCACTCACACAAAAGAACGGTAAAATTTCGGCTGTTGTGCTTAAATATAACGACTATGAAATCACATTTGTAAAACAGTGAATACTTAAAAAACAAAAGATATACGGTAAAATTTTCTGCCGTATATCTTTTTATTTTTCTATATTCCGTCAAACAGACTTAGCTGTTCGGTTTTGCTTTCAAACTTATGCAAATACGAAAACACATTTTCAACTCCGAACATAATTCCGTGATTTCTGCAAACTTCTGAAATCCTGTTCATCAGAACATTATTGTTACCGCTCGTAAGCTGATATGAATTTCCGTATGTATAAATGTATCGTTCTTTCATATTAGGAAAGTGTTTGTCAAGCCGGCTGTAAAAATATTCTCTGTCACCGTCACGCAGAGTAAGACCTATGCCAAAGCATATTATTCCACGAACCTTTGCGTCAATGCAATACTTTAAAAGTCCGTCAATATTTTCTTTCGTATCATTTATAAACGGTAAAAACGGAGAAAACCACACAACACTCGGAATACCGTTTTCGTGAAATGCCTTTAGCGTTTCAAATCTTTCTTTAGTAACGGAAACACTCGGTTCAATTATTCTGCAAAGGCTTTCGTCTGCCGTTGTAAGCGTCATCTGTAACACAGTCTTGCTTTTATCGTTTATTTTCGTAAACAGGTCAATATCTCTCATAACAGATGCCGATTTTGTCTGTACAGTTACACCGAATCCGTAGCGGTTGATTATTTCAAGACATCTTCGTGTCAGTTTCAGTTCTTTTTCAAGAGGAATGTACGGATCGCTCATCGCACCCGTACCAATCATACATTTTCTGCGTTTTCTTTTTAAAGCGTTTTCAAGCAATTCCGGTGCATTTTCTTTCACCTCAATATCTTCAAATCGGTGATTCATATGATAGCATTTACTGCGTGCGTCACAATAAATGCATCCGTGTTGGCATCCTCTGTAAATGTTCATGCCGTTTGCGGCAGATAAAATTCCCTTTGCTTTGACCTTATGCATATAATCCTCCGCTTATTGTTTGGCATCGACAAACCACCTGTTTTCCTCCAAAAACAGATATCGTTCTTTGCCGAGGATATGGCAGGTGTAGCGTATTCCCGCACCGCCTGCTTTGAGAGATGCCGCATACCGCACATCGGAAATTTTGTCAATGCGGTATCTTCTTCCGTCATCCCACACAATATATTCGGGGATAAGATCTCCGTCACAATCAAATGTGGCAGTAACTTTAACATACTTTTTCATAGCTTGTTACCTCCATTAAAATCAGAGAAACATCTTTAATTTTTTGCCTAAGATGCATCGTTATCATAAATATCCGACAGGATGAATTGTATGATCCTCCTTTGGGTTAAAATCCGAAAGCTCCTTATCATCAAGCAAAACGGCAGGGCGAACAGCATAATTTCCGAATCGCTTTTTTAATCTGTCAAGTGTTTTGTCAAGCTGTTCGTTCTGAATAAGTCGCTTTTCATCACGCAAAAGGCTCATCTGGTGCGGCTGATCATCGTGAATAAAATCCGTAACGCTTACCCCGATACTTCTCAGCGGCTTTTCCATTTTATAGCTTTTTTTGAAAAGCTCAATAGCCGTATTTGTTATATCCTTTGTAAGATTTGTGTGGATTTCCGTTGTGTGCTGTCGGTTGAATGACATCAGCTCGTTGTCACGAATCGTAATGCAAACCGTTTTTGCCATAAACCCCTGTTCACGCATTCTTCTGCAAACGCTGTCACACAAAACGAATATAACCTGTTTTACATCGTTAAAGGTTACCATATCTTTCGGCGTTGTGGTTGAGTTACCGATTGACTTTACCTCGCTGTTTTCGTTCATATGGGCAACAGGGGAAGAGTCGTATCCGTTTGCAAAGCCGTAAATTAGGTCGCCCCATTTTCCAAGATATGACCGCAACAGTGTAACATCGGCAGTTGCGATATCTCCAATCCTATAAATGCCGATAGATTCAAGCTTTCTGCCCGTTGCTCTGCCAACATACAAAAGGTCTTTTGCAGGACAGTTCCACACAATATCTCTGTAATTTTCCCGTGTGATTTCCGTTATAGCGTCAGGCTTTTTATAGTCACTTCCGAATTTGGCAAAAATTTTATTAAAGCTGACTCCGATGCTTACGGTTATTCCGAGTTCCTGCTTTATACGGCGATTAATTTCGAGTGCAATCTCTTTGCCGTTCATATTCTTATTGTCGGTAACATCAAGCCATGCCTCGTCAAGTCCGAACGGCTCGATTTTGTCGGTGTATTCACTGTAAATTCTCCTCGCCATTTTTGAAAATCGCTTGTACAAATCAAAGTGGGGAGGAACGGTTATGAGGTCGGGACATTTCTGCTTTGCCTGCCAGATTGCCTCGCCTGTTTTTATATTGTACTTCTTCGCAATCTCATTTTTAGCAAGAATAATTCCGTGCCGATTTTCCGCATCACCGCTCACGGCAACAGGTTTATTCCTGATTTCGGGATGATGCAAACACTCAACGCTCGCATAAAATCCGTTGCAGTCGCTGTGAAGAATAACCCTGTCTTTTTTATATTTGCTTTTGTCAACGGCACAATTAATATTCACAACGCATCACCTCGAACATTTGTTTTTATTTAATTATAGAACAAGTGTTCTATAAAGTCAAGCGTAATTTTGTCGCTTGCGGCAAAAGAATCGGTGTATAATTTTGTTTGACTAAATAAAATTTTTAATGTTCAAAAATTTATTCTTGTGATTATTGACAAATATTGTTGAAAGTGATATTATTAGAATCAAATAAGATATAGCTGTCTTAAATAATGCAATAAATTTACAACGAATTTATTGTATGGTCGTGAGTTTACTTTTTTGCTTTTTTGAAAGGAGATTATTATGAGTATTAAAAAAATAAGTGCTTTATTACTTGCTGTATTATTAATTGCAAGCACCGCCGTTTTTTCTGTTTCAGCGGTGTCACGCAGTTATTCGTATATTTATAATTATGCGTTAAAAGTAAAGATGGATATTTCATCTACCGGTGAAAAAAAGCCGTATGCATATTACTATTATGACCATAGTTATAAGTTGGCGGAAGAAATTTTATCTTTATCGGAAGAAACGGAGAGTATAGAATTACAAAATAAATATGATGAATTAAAGGATTTTTATGAGAATCCGTGGATAAGACCAAGTGGTGCCGGCTATACTTGCTATTATGCTGTTAATGAGAAAAACGATAATAACTGGTACTCTGACGAAATTTGGAATACATTTGTTGAAAAAAGAGAAAAGCTTTTTAATGCCCTTAGTGTTAACAATCCGAATTTTGAACTTAAAGAGTATGGCGAGGGAATTTTAGATAAAGATTATACTATTAAACAACAGAAATACATAAGTGAATGTTTCTATGAATTATTGGAAGTTTTTAATACAATGACCTGTCAGAATATTGTTCTCGGTGATGTTAACGGTGACGGAGTTGTTAGTGTAGTAGATGCTACGCTTGTTCAAAAATATATAATAGGTGAGGTTGATTTTAACTGTGCACAGAAGTTGAGAGCAAGAGTGAATTGGAATGCCTTTCCCATAACTGTCAAAGAGAGCACTACCATACAAAAATATATTGTCGGTTATACAGATGTATATTTCTATACCGGTGGAATCGTTGAAAATGAAAGCGATTTTGCAACATCTTTGGATAACTGGGAGATTTGTTCTCAGTGGTAATTAAAGTTATATCAAAAAAGACTTCGTACTCTGTTGCGAAGTCTTTTTCTGTTTTAACATAACATTACGATTGATTACAGCTGTGTAACTGTCATTTACAAAAACGAGATATTGTGGTAGAATTTACAATGTTGAATTATGTAAAAGTGTCGGATATTACAGATGTTTGTCCGAAAGCTATTTTGTATCGGAGGTTTTATTGATGGAAGCTTACAAAAAGGAATTCATTGAATTTATGGTTGATTGTCAGGTTCTCAAATTTGGCGATTTTGTTACAAAGAGCGGAAGAAAAACTCCTTTCTTCGTAAACACAGGTTTCTACAGAACAGGCGCTCAGCTCCGCCGTCTCGGTCAGTATTATGCAGAGGCTGTCAACAACAAGTTCGGTCTTGATTTTGATGTTCTTTTCGGACCTGCATACAAGGGCATTCCGCTTTCTGTTGCCGCAACTATCGCAATCAGTGAAAAATACGGTCAGGATATCCGTTATTGCTCAAACAGAAAAGAAGTTAAGGATCACGGCGACAAGGGTATTCTTCTTGGCAGTCCTATCAATGACGGTGACAGGGTTGTTATCATCGAAGATGTTACAACAGCAGGCACTTCAATTGAAGAAACTCTCCCGATTATCAAGGCTCAGGGCGATGTAAACCCAATCGGTCTTGTTGTTTCCGTTGACCGTATGGAGCGTGGCAAGGGTACAAAGAGCGCACTTTCCGAGATTGAAGAAAAGTACGGCCTTAAAACAACTGCAATCGTAACAATGGCAGAGGTTGTTGAACACCTTTACAACAAGGAATACAAGGGCAAGGTTATTATTGACGACAAGCTCAAAGCCGCTATTGACGCTTACTATGAGCAGTACGGCGTAAAGGAATAACAGCCTTTAATTATTAATATTAATCAGTCGGGGCGGTTTTATCCGCCCCCAAAGTTTGAAAAAACTTATTTTGCGGTGGGGATAATATGGCACGGACAACCGATAACGAACACAGCGGTCATCGTGAAAGAATGCGTAAAAAGTTCATAGAAAACGGCTTTGATGTGTTTGAAACGCACGAGGCTCTTGAAATGTTCCTTTACTATGCTATTCCGAGAAAGGACACAAATCCTCTTGCACATCGTCTGCTTGACCGTTATATCACTGTCGGCGGAGTGTGTGACGCTCCGATTGACGAGCTTATGAAGGAATTCGGTCTGTCTGAAAATGCCGCCGCATTGCTCAAAATGTTGCCCGAAATGGCAAGGCTTTATACCGAATCAAAGATGTCGCATGATAATATCATCGACTATGAAAATCTCGGTAAAATATTTAAAGCAAAATTTATCGGTCGAACAAACGAATGTGTTGCTCTCATGCTCGGTGATGCAAAGGGCAAGATGATTTATTTTGATATAATTTCAAAAGGTTCGCTCAATTCATCCGATATGCCCGTCAGAAAAATTGTCGATTTGTCACTTCGTCACAATGCCAAAACTGCGTTTATAGCACATAATCATCCAGCGGAACGGCTCTGCCTTCGGGAAGCGACCTTGACACAACAATAGTTTTGAAGAGTACGCTTGCAACTGTCGGAGTTGAGCTTATCGACCATTTCATAATAACCGATGATGATTATGTTTCTCTCCGTGAAAGCAGGCTTGCGGGGAACATCTTCTATTATGAAAAGTAATAATGTTCTTTAAAAGAAACATTTGACAATTTAAAACATCTGTTCTATAATTAAAATCGAAATTTTGTTCGGATATGTTTTCTGTTACAGGACTTTTGTAATAAAGAGCCTTGTAACAGGAAACATAATAAAAAATCCGTATTTGGAATGTGATGTGTATTATGGAATTTAAACTTCATTCAAAATATCAGCCGACAGGCGACCAGCCGCAGACAATCGAAAAGCTTGTAAACAGTATAAATGCAGGCAACCGTGAACAGACTCTTCTCGGTGTAACGGGTTCGGGTAAAACTTTTACAATGGCAAATGTTATTCAGAAGGTTCAAAGACCGACACTTGTGCTTGCACACAACAAAACTCTTGCGGCTCAGCTTTGCAGTGAGTTCAAAGAGTTCTTTCCGGAAAATGCGGTTGAATATTTTGTGTCATACTACGATTACTATCAGCCTGAGGCATATGTTGCACAGACGGATACTTATATTGAAAAAGACAGTTCAATCAATGATGAGATTGATAAACTCCGCCACAGCGCAACTCTTGCACTTTCAGAAAGACGAGATGTAATTATTGTTGCCTCGGTTTCTTGCATATACAGCCTGGGCGATCCTATTGACTACCGTAATATGGTAATCTCACTTCGTCCGGGAATGGAAAAGTCCCGTGATGAGCTTGTAAAAAAGCTTGTTGAACTGCAGTATGAACGCAATGATGTAAGCTTTACCCGTAATAAATTCAGGGTTCGTGGTGATGTGGTTGAAATTTTCCCTGCCGCATCAAACGATTCTATAATCCGTGTCGAATTTTTCGGAGATGAAATTGACAGAATTTCCGAAATCAATCCGCTTACGGGTGAACTCAAAGCTGTTCTGAAACATGCCGCAATCTATCCTGCGTCACACTACATTGTGTCGGGAGATAAGATGAAAAAGGCTCTTGCGGAAATTGACAGGGAGCTTGAGGAAAGGCTTGCATATTTTCGTGAAAACGGAAAGCTCCTTGAGGCACAACGACTTGAACAGCGTACAAGGTACGATATGGAAATGTTGCAGGAAATCGGATTTTGTACTGGTATCGAGAACTATTCAAGAATAATGTCGGGCAGAGCGCCAGGCTCATCGCCGTATACGCTTTTAAGCTATTTCCCCGATGATTTTCTGCTCTTTGTCGATGAGTCCCATGTAACGCTTCCACAGGTACGGGGAATGTTTGCGGGTGACTATGCAAGAAAAAAGAGCCTTATTGACTACGGTTTCAGACTTCCGTCTGCACTTGATAACCGTCCGCTCAACTTTGACGAATTCTATTCAAAAATAAATCAGGCTGTTTATGTAAGCGCAACACCGGGCGATTTTGAGCTTGAAAAATCGGCTGTTGTTGCAGAGCAGATTATCAGACCTACAGGACTTCTTGATCCTGAAATTTCGGTAAGACCTACCGAAGGTCAGCTTGACGACCTTGTGTCCGAAATCAATATCCGTACAGCCAAAAATCAAAGAACACTTGTCACAACCCTTACCAAGAAAATGGCGGAAGACCTTACCGCATATCTTGAAAAGCTGGGTATCAGGGTTCGTTATATGCACCATGACATTGACACCGTTGAAAGAATGGAGATTGTCCGTGATTTAAGACTCGGAGAATTTGATGTTCTTGTCGGAATCAACCTTCTGCGTGAAGGACTTGATATTCCCGAGGTTTCTCTTGTTGCCGTACTTGACGCCGACAAAGAGGGATTTCTCCGTTCAACCCGTTCGCTTATTCAGATTGCCGGCAGAGCCGCACGAAACAGCGAGGGTACGGTTATTATGTATGCCGACAGCGTAACACCGTCAATGAAGGTTGCAATAACCGAAACACAGCGCCGCCGTGAAATTCAGAATAAATATAATGTTGAACACGGCATCGTTCCGAAGACCATTGTCAAAAAGGTCAGCGATATACTTGAAATTTCTACTCACGATGACAGTGAATTTAAGAATACAAAAAAGCTTTCAAAGGCACAAAAACAACAGTTGATAGAAAAACTGACGAAGGAAATGAAAGCTGCCGCAAAGTTGCTTGAATTTGAACACGCCGCATATCTGCGTGATAAAATCAAAAAACTGCGTGGTGAAAAATGATAAAGGAAGAGTAAAATGCCAAGAAAGAAAACCACCGATTATGATAATACCAGTATCACAACGCTAAAGGGTGCCGACCGTGTCCGCAAGCGTCCTGCCGTAATTTTCGGTTCGGACGGTATTGACGGCTGTCAGCACTCCGTGTTTGAGATTCTTTCAAACTCAATAGATGAGGCGAGAGAGGGTTACGGTAAAAAAATCACAGTTACACGCTATTCCGACGGATCAATTGAGGTTGAAGATCATGGCAGAGGAATTCCCGTTGACTACAACGAAAACGAAAAGCGCTACAACTGGGAACTGGTTTTCTGCGAACTCTATGCCGGCGGTAAGTATAATAACAACGAGGGTGAAAGCTACGAATTTTCCCTTGGTATGAACGGTCTCGGCCTTTGTTCAACCCAGTACAGCTCCGAGTATATGGATGTTGATATCCGCCGTGACGGCTACCGATACACTCTCCGTTTTGAAAAAGGCGAGATTGTCGGCAAGCTCAAAAAAGAGCCGTACAGCAAAAAGGATACAGGTACAAAAATTCATTGGAAACCCGACCTCGAAGTCTTTACGGATATCGACATTCAGCCTGAATATTTTCTTGACATAATGAAAAGACAGGCTATTGTCAACGCAGGAATTGAATTTGTTTTCCGCAATCAGAACGGCAAAAGCTTTGATACGACAAGCTATAACTATGTGAACGGTATTGTTGACCATGTTGCCGAGGTAGTCGGTGAAAACGGACTCAGCTCAATTCAGCATTGGGAAACCGAGGTTAAAACCCGTGACCGTGACGATAAACCCGAATATAAGTGCAAAATGGATATCTCGGTTGCATTTTCAAATAAAGTGCATCTCACCGAATACTACCACAACTCAAGCTGGCTTGAACACGGCGGTGCTCCCGATAAGGCGGTGCGGAATGCCTTTGTTTACCAGATTGACAGCTACTTAAAACAGAATAATAAATATAACAAAACCGAAAGCAAAATCAAGTATGACGATGTTGAGGACAGCCTTGTATGCGTTATTTCGTCTTTTTCAAGTGTTTCATCATATGAAAACCAGACAAAAAAGGCGGTTACAAATAAGGGCATTCAGGACGCTATGACTGCATTTCTCCGTCAGAGCCTTGAAGTCTATTTTATTGAAAATCCGCTTGAGGCAGAAAAAATCTGCGAACAGGTGCTTATCAATAAGCGCAGCCGTGAAAATGCTGAGAAAACACGACTTAACATAAAGAAAAAGCTTTCGGGCAATCTCGACATAACAAACCGTGTTGCAAAATTTGTCGATTGCAGAAGTAAAGACACGGAACAGCGTGAACTGTTCATAGTAGAGGGTGATTCTGCTCTCGGTGCATGTAAACAGGCAAGGAACCCCGATTTTCAGGCGATTATGCCAATCAGAGGTAAAATACTTAACTGCCTGAAAGCCGACTACGATAAGATTTTTAAGAGCGAAATCATTACCGATTTGCTCAAGGTTCTCGGTTGCGGTGTTGAGGTTAAGTCAAAAGCAAACAAGAATCTTTCAAGCTTTGATATGAACGCACTTCGCTGGAGCAAAATTATTCTCTGCACCGATGCCGATGTTGACGGCTTCCAAATCAGAACACTTTTACTTACCATGCTTTACAGACTTACACCTACACTCATTGAAGAAGGCAAGGTGTTTATTGCCGAATCGCCTCTTTATGAAATTACATCCAAAAACGATGTATATTTTGCATACGATGAAGTTGAAAAGGATAAATTCATTGAACAGCTCGGCAAGGAGAAATTCACAATTCAGCGTTCAAAAGGTCTCGGTGAGAACGAACCCGATATGATGAACCTTACCACAATGAACCCCGAGTCACGCAGACTTATCAAGGTTCTTCCTGCCGATGCAGAACAGACAGCGGAAATTTTTGATGTTCTTCTCGGTGACAATCTTCAGGGAAGAAAAGATTATATAGTAGAACACGGCAACGAATATATTGACCAGCTTGATGTAAGCTGATTGGAGGTGGAAATAAATGGCGAAAAAATCTTCAAAGACTCCCCGCAGAACTTCACCGTCAAAAACTCACGGTGTAATCAACGGTGCGGGTGAAGTAGTGGAACAGCCAATCGTTTCCACTATCAGAGAGAACTATATGCCGTATGCAATGAGCGTAATTCTCTCCCGTGCAATTCCCGAAATTGACGGATTCAAGCCGTCGCACAGAAAGCTCCTGTATATGATGTACAAAATGGGACTTCTGAACGGCGGAAGAACAAAATCGGCAAACATTGTCGGTGCAACAATGAAGCTCAATCCTCACGGCGACTCTGCAATTTATGACACAATGGTTCGTCTTTCAAGGGGCTATGAGGCACTTTTGCATCCGTATGTAGATTCAAAGGGTAACTTCGGTAAATTCTACAGCCGTGACATGGCATGGGCGGCATCCCGTTACACAGAGGCAAAGCTTGACGCAATCTGCAACGAGCTGTTTCGTGATATAGACAAAGATACCGTAGATTTTGTAGATAACTACGATAATACAATGAAAGAACCGTCACTTTTGCCGGTTGCATTTCCGTCTGTACTTGTAAACGCAAACACAGGTATTGCCGTTGGTATGGCGTCAAATATCTGTTCATTCAATCTGCGTGAAATCTGCGAAACAACAGCGGCTCTTATCCGTGATCCCGACCATGATATAAAGTCAACTCTGCCGGCCCCTGATTTTACAGGCGGTTGTCAGATTATTTATGATGAAAATGTCATTAATCAAGTCTATGAAACAGGCAGAGGAAGTATCAAACTCCGTGCAAAGTATGTCTATGACAAGTCTGCAAACTGCATAGATATTCTTTCAATTCCTGCCACAACAACTTGTGAGGTTATCATTGAAAAGGTAATCGACCTTGTAAAGCAGGGTAAAGTCAAGGAAATTTCCGATATTCGTGACGAAACAGGTATTGACGGACTTAAAATTACAATTGACCTCAAGCGCGGCATTGATGCCGACAAGCTTATGACAAAGCTTTACCGTTTTACAACACTCGAAGATTCCTATGCCTGCAACTTCAATGTGCTTATCGCAGGTGTTCCGAGAGTTCTCGGTGTAAAGGCATTGCTTGAAGAATGGATTGCTTTCAGAATTGAGTGCGTCAGAAGAAGAACATATTTTGACCGCAACAAAAAAGCTGACAAGCTTCATCTTTTAAGAGGTCTTGAAAAAATTCTTCTCGATATTGACAAGGCAGTAAAGATTGTCCGTGAAACCGATGAAGAATCCGAGGTTGTGCCAAACCTTATGATAGGATTCGGAATTGACGAAATACAGGCTGAATATGTTGCCGAAATAAAACTTCGTCATCTCAACCGTGAATACATTTTAAAGCGTACAAAAGACCTTGAAGACCTTGAAAAAGAGATTGCCGAGCTTGACGAAATCTTAAAGAGTAAGGCAAGAATCAAGACAATCATTGTCAAAGAACTCAAATCAATCGCCGAAAAATACGGTCAGCCGAGAAAGAGTATCATAATCTATGATGATGTTGCAAGGTACGAGGAAGAAGCAATTGAGATTCCCGATTATCCGGTTAATCTTTTCTTTACAAAAGAGGGATATTTCAAGAAGATTACTCCGCAGTCGCTCAGAATGAGCGGTGAGCAAAAGCTCAAAGACGGTGATGAAATTGTTCAGGAGCTTGAGTTCACAAACAACTGCGACCTGTTGTTCTTTACAGACAAGTGTCAGGTGTATAAGGCAAAGGCTGATGATTTTGCACAGACAAAGGCAAGCGTACTCGGTGACTATGTTGCCGCAAAGCTTGGCTTTGATGAAGGCGAAAATGCTGTGAAAATGGTTGTTACTAAGGATTACAAGGGTATGCTGCTCTTTGCTTTTGAAAACGGCAAGGCCGCAAAAGTTCCGCTTGAATCCTACGCAACAAAGACTAACCGTAAAAAGCTCACGGCGCATATTCCGACAAATCTCCGCTTGTCGGACTTCTCTATATGCCTGAGGACGAAGAGGTTCTCTTCAAGGCGTCATCGGGAAATATGCTCCTTGTTCACACGGGCGCACTCGCTCTCAAAACAACCCGTTCAACACAGGGTGTTGCCGTTCTCAAGCCAAAAAAAGGTCACAGACTTTTCAGCATAGAACGCTATAAAGACGGTACTTTTACAAATCCAAAGCGTTACAGAACAGGTTCACTTCCTGCAAGAGGTGCGTTGCCCGTGAACGATGATTCAAAAGACGAACAGCTTTCGCTGATTTGATTTTGAAAAAATTAATAAAAATCTTGTAATATCTCTTGAAAAAGCTGTGTTTATGTGGTATTATAAAACAGTTATTAAAGCAGAATTTGTTTTATTCGTATTTATTAAATGAAAGGAAGATAAAAATGAGCATTTGGGGCATTGTTTTAGGCGTATTGCTCGCAATCGTATCTGTTGCCATTATCGTTGTAATTATCCTTCAGGAGGGTAATCAGCAGGGTATCGGTGCTGTAACAGGTGTTGCCGATTCTTATTTCTCAAAGAATAAGGCTCGTTCGATTGATGCGTTCCTCTCACGCTGGACAAAAGTTTTTGCTGCAATATTCGTAATTTTTGTAATTGCACTTAATGTGCTTTCAAAGTTCGGTATACTGTAAGCATATTAACTTAATAATCAGCATAAAATTAACCGTCAGGGCAATCCTCTGGCGGTTTTACTTTTTATATGGAGTTGTTAAAAATGCCTTGGTGGGGAATATGTCTGATTATTTTTGTAACATTTATAACTTTCGCAATCTTGCACTTTCTCGGCAAAAACAAGCATCCGTTCAAACGCTCTCTGCTTTCAATGACTTTGGGAGCGGCAACATTGTTTGCGGTCAATTTGACGGGAGCTTTTACGGGCGTAACTTTGCCCATAAGCCTTTTATCACTTTTGGTATCAATAATAGGAGGAATACCCGGAGTAACGCTTATGCTCGGTCTTAATCTTTTTTTCTGAATAATCACAGAAGGGGCGGTCACATCGACAGCCCCTTAATTGTTTGTATGAAATTTTATACAATGCCGTAAAGTTCCTCAAGAGCCTCACCAACGGTTTCTTTGTCTTTGGTCAGGAGTGCAAGCATAATTTTGTACGCTTTTTTCGGGTTGTCAAGAAAATTTTTTTTGAGAATAAGAGCCTGTTCCATTTCGGGAGCATAAACATCAAGCTTCATCAAATCCATATCACCGCCGGACACAGAACATTTAACAGTAAATCCGTTTGAACTTTTTACAATATCAACCTTGTTTCAATCTCATTTTTCTTTACGGCAAGGAGCTTAACCGCACAAGCGTATGCCTTTTCTTTGATAGAGTACGCAAGAATGCTGTCAAGCTGTTTTGCAATTTCAACACCGTTTTCCGTGAGCGCATATGTTTTGTGTTCATCATCGGCAGGCACAAGGTTACCGTTTGTAACAAGGTCGTCAAAGGCGGAACTTGTTTCAAAATAATTGGCAAGTCCCTGCTTTAGAATTGCCTGTATGACGATTCCTTTGTCTATATTTTCTTTTACAGAATTATACAAATAACATATCAAGGTTTTAATTTCGTTTTTGCTTCTCATTCCACCGGGATTAATACCCTCGTCAAATGTATCGAAAGCCATAAAATCACCTGCTTTTGCTGATAGATTCGTAGTGACAGCTTAATTTGTGCAAAAATAACTCAAATTATATCTGTCTATTGTTATTATAGCACATTATCTTCACAAAAGCAAAGAGGTTGTGCGTATTTATTTTATTCATTATTAAGTAAATTTGCAAGAGTTACACTGTCAAGGTAATTATTGATTAAATTGTCAAGCTGTTGCCATATAGGATGTGAGGGACACGATTCCATATGATTGCAATGTTCGTGAGTTTTTGAAGTGCATGGGACAGACGCAAGGTCGCCCTCCGTAAGCCTGAGAATTTCACCGAGTGAATAATCTTTTGGTTCTTTGGTTAGCTTATAGCCGCCGCCCTTTCCTTTTACGCCCTCAAGCAGATTGCGGTCAACAAGGGTTTTGAGTATGCCTTCCATATATTTTTTGGAAATATTCTGTCTTTCTGCAATTTCTTTGAGCGGAATATATCTATTCTGCCCGTTTTTTGCCAGATCGACAAGCACATACAGCGTGTAACGACCTTTACTTGAAATCAGCATAAAATTATCCCCTTTTGGCAAGGCTTGCATATTTTGTAAGCCTGTTTTGCTTATATACCTTGATTATATACAAAAAATGATAAAAATGCAATACCAACATTGACAAAATGGGTTGAAAAGGTTATATTTTAATTATCCACTCCTTTGGTGGGTTGATAATATAACAAGGTGGGATTATGAAATGGCAGACAAATTACTTGATGTAAACGATTTGACTGTAAGTGTAGAGGAAAAGGAAATTCTGCACAATATAAATCTTAGTATAAACAAAGGTGAAACGCATGTGCTTATGGGACCTAACGGTGCAGGCAAGTCAACGCTTGGATTTGCACTTATGGGTAGCCCTAAATATACGCTTAATTCAGGCGACATACTTTTTAACGGAAAAAACATTAACGATGAAACACCCGATAAAAGGTCAAAGGACGGAATTTTTCTTTCATTCCAAAGTCCTCTTGAAGTTCCGGGGCTTTCACTTTCATCATTTATTCGTAACGCTCTTGAAAAAAACCGTGGCAAAAGAATCCGCCTTTGGGACTTTAAAAAAGAGCTCAGAGAGGCAATGGAGCTTTTGCAGATGGATCCGTCATATTCCGAGCGTGATCTAAATGTAGGTTTTTCGGGCGGTGAAAAGAAAAAAGCAGAAATTTTGCAGATGCTTTTACTCAATCCAAAGCTTGCAATTCTTGACGAAACAGACTCGGGCCTTGATGTTGATGCGGTTCGCACAGTTTCAAAGGGCGTTGAACACTATCAGAAAAACCGTGACGGTGCATTGCTCATCATCACACACAGCACAGGTATTCTCGAATCTCTCAAAGTTGATTATACCCATATTATGGTAAACGGACATATAGTTAAAACAGGCGACGCATCGTTGATTGATGAAATCAATGAACACGGTTTTGAGAAGTATCTTGAACTTTATGCAGAAAAGTTCTGACGGAGGTATTAAGATGAAAGAAAGAACATATGTCGATGATGTTGACAGAAGTGTCTACGATATCAAAGACGAAGAAAATGATGCCTACCGTATCAAATCAGGTCTTGATGCCTCAATTGTAGAAAAAATTTCAAAGGAAAAGAACGATCCCGTGTGGATGCAGAATTTCCGTTTGCAGTCACTTCAAATTTATAATGAACTCAAAGTTCCAAACTGGGGACCGCCCATTGACGGACTTAATATGGACGATATTGCAACCTATGTCCGTCCTAACACAAGAATGACCGCAAAATGGTCGGAAGTCCCCGAAGATATCAAGAATACATTTGAAAGGCTCGGTATTCCTCAGGCAGAGAGAAAGTCCCTTGCAGGTGTCGGAGCGCAGTATGATTCCGAGCTTGTGTACCACAATGTTCGTGAAGAGGTTGCCTCACAGGGCGTAGTATATACCGATATGGAGAGTGCGTTAAAGGGCGAATATGCGACATGGTAAAAAAATATTTTATGAAACTTGTCCGTCCGAATGACCACAAATTTGCCGCACTTCACGGTGCAGTATGGTCAGGAGGTTCGTTTGTGTATGTTCCGCCGGGAGTATCGGTAGAAATTCCGTTACAGTCATATTTCAGACTTAATGCACCAGGTGCAGGTCAGTTTGAACACACGCTCATTATCGTTGACGAGGGTGCAGACCTGCATTTTATAGAGGGTTGTTCTGCTCCGAAATATAACATAGCAAATCTTCACGCAGGATGCGTTGAGCTTTTTGTAAAGAAAAATGCAAGGCTCAGATATTCAACAATTGAAAACTGGTCAAAAAATATGTACAACCTTAACACCAAAAGAGCACTTGTTGAAGATGGCGGTACTATGGAATGGGTATCGGGTTCATTCGGTTCTCATGTGTCATATCTTTATCCGATGACAATTTTAAAAGGCGACCGTTCAAGAATGGAATTTACAGGCATTACATTTGCAGGCAAGGGACAGAACCTTGATACAGGCGCAAAAGTTGTTCATATCGGCAAAGAAACATCTTCGTTTATGAACACAAGGTCAATTTCAAAAGACGGCGGTATCAGCACATTCAGGAGCTCCGTTGTTGTAAACAAATCTGCCGAAAATGCAAAATCTGCCGTTTCATGTCAGTCACTTATGCTTGATTCAAAGTCACGCTCAGATACTATTCCTGTAATGGATATCAGAACTCCGCACGCAGATATCGGTCATGAGGCGAAAATAGGCAGAATCAGCGATGAGGCTGTATTCTACCTCATGTCAAGAGGTCTTAGTGAAGAGGATGCAAGGGCGATGATAGTCAGCGGATTTGCAGACAATGTGTCAAAGGAACTTCCGCTTGAATATGCGGTTGAAATGAACAATCTCATTCAACTTGAGATGAAGGGCAGTATCGGATAAGGAGGACATTATGGTTGATAATAAAGACTTAACAGTGAACTTTCTTCCGTCACCCACTTGGAACCGATTGGGAGTGAATCGGGCAAAAATCCGAAATATTCCCGTTGACGGTTGGAACAGTATTCCTGTTCAAAAAGAAATAATCGAGAAATATATAAACAATTCCGATTCGGAAATTTGGAATTCATTTGCAAATATTCAGACAGGTATGGGCGAGGAGATTGACGAAATCTCAAAAATATCACAGCCTGAAAAAATCAGAATATCGGCTGATAAAACAAAAAGCGAAAAGCTGTTTTTTAATTGCAAAAACGGTGAAAACGCTTTTGCAGATGTAGAACTTTACGCTCCCGAAAACACAGAACTTACCGTGTTTATGGCAATGCAGTCAGCGTGGAACGCAAACGGTATTTGTGCCGTAAGAACGAAATTTAAAGCTGAAAAAGACGCAAAAATCAGACTCGTACAGCTTAATCTCCTTTCGAAAAATTTCCGCTTTATAAACGATGTCGGTGCAGAATGTGAAGATAATGCAACCGCAGAGATATTACAGCTTTTCATCGGCGGAAATGAAACCTATACAGGCACAAAGACAACGCTTTTGGGCAGGCAGAGCAATCTTGACCTCAATGTCGGCTACTATTGCAAGGACGAGCAGTTGCTTGATATGAACTATGTTGCCGAGCATATCGGCAAAAAGACCGTCAGCTCAATGAATGCCGGAGGTGTCTTGAGAGATAAAGCACATAAATTATTCCGTGGTACAATTGATTTCCCGCTCGGCTCATCGGGTGCAAAAGGTGACGAGAACGAAGATGTTTTAATTTTAGGCGAAGATGTAATCAATCAGACCGTACCGCTCATTCTTTGTGCGGAAGAGGATGTTGAGGGCAACCACGGTGCGTCAATCGGCAGACCGTCCGATGATGTGCTTTTCTATCTTGCAAGCAGAGGCCTTGACGAAGAAGAGGCTTGTAACCTTATGGCTCGTGCAAAACTTGACGCTTTATGCTCAAAAATCGGTGATGAGGAGCTTGAAACGCTGGCAAAATCCTGTCTGGAGGAGGTTACAGGCTATGCAAATGAAAAACTTTAAGGAAGATTTTCCGCTTTTGCGAGAAAATCCTGTAGTCTATCTCGACAGTGCCGCAACTGCTCAAAGACCTGAATCAGTTATAAATTCGGAAATGGAGTTCTACAAAAAATGCAATGCAAATCCTCTGCGTGGACTTTATGATTTGGGTTTCAAAGCAACCGAGTGTTATGAGCAATCCCGTGAAACAGTCAGAAAGTTCATTAATGCAAGGTCGGAGCGTGAAATAATATTTACACGCAATGCAACCGAAAGCCTCAATCTTGTTGCCTACAGCTACGGAATGAATTTTCTTAAAAAAGGTGATGAAATTCTTGTCACTGTAATGGAACACCACAGCAACCAGTTGCCATGGAGAGTCGTTGCAGAAAAAACGGGCGCAGCGGTAAAGTACATTGAATGCAACCCTGACGGCACAATTACCGAAGAACAGCTGAAACAGGCTTTTTCGGAGCGTACAAGGCTTGTGGCAGTAACTCACATATCAAATGTACTCGGTTGCAAAACTCCCATAAAGCGTATCACAGAGCTTGCAAAGGAATGCGGTGCAGTTGTTGTGCTTGATGCATCACAGAGCGTTCCGCACATTCCCGTTGATGTTCAGTCGCTTGATGTGGATTTTCTTGCATTTTCGGGGCACAAACTTATGGCACCCTTCGGAATCGGTGTATTATACGGCAGAGAAAGCCTTCTTGAAAAAATGCCGCCGTTTTTAACGGGCGGTGAGATGATTGATTCCGTTACAAGGGACAAGGTTATCTATTCCGATTTACCGCATAAATTCGAGGCAGGAACGGTAAATGCGGCTGGCGCATGGGGACTGAAAACCGCAATTGAATATATTCAAAATATTGGCTTTGATACAATCGGCGGTATTGAAGAAGAGCTTACCAAAAGAGCCTTTGACGGACTTATGAAAATTCCTCACATCAATATTCAGGGAAGCAACAATCCGAAAGAGCATTGCGGAATTATCAGCTTTACAATTGACGGAGTTCATCCGCATGATGTCAGCAGCATTCTTGACGCTGACGGTATTGCAGTCCGTGCAGGACACCATTGCGCACAGCCTTTGATGGAATTTTTAGGCATTCCGTCAACAACAAGGGCAAGCATTTATTTCTACAATACGAAAGATGACATAGATGCGTTTTTGAACAGCGTGTCATCTGTCAGAAGGAGAATGGGATATGGAAAATAACAGAAGCTTTTACAATGAAATCCTGACCGATCACAATCTTCATCCAATGCACAAACATCCGCTTGATACGGCAACGGCAAGCCTTGAGGGTGTGAATCCAAGCTGCGGTGATGACATTGTGCTTAATCTTAACATCAAAGACGGTGTCATTACAGACGGTTCGTTTACAGGTGACGGCTGTGCAATTTCCCAGGCGTCAGCCGATATTATGCTTGATTTGATTATCGGCAAAACAGTTGATGAAGCCGAACATCTGAAAGATATTTTCCTTAAAATGATTCAAGGCAAAGCAACTGACGAAGAAATTGAAGAGCTTGAGGAGGGCGGAGCATTGTCTGACATTTCTCATATGCCTGCCCGTGTAAAATGTGCAGTTCTCGGTTGGCACACATTTGAAAACATTGTAAAAGAATAATTTCGCAAATTGCAATAGCAAGTTGAAACATTTTTTTATAATATCATGTTCATTGAAGGAGATATTGAGACCGCCGAAAAGTTTGTGTAAAAGTGAATAATAAGCTTCCTTTCAAGCAATAATGGAAATAGAAAAATTAAAGCTTGAAAGGAAGTTTTTTTAATGGCAAAAGCACCGGCAGAAATGATGAGAGAATTTGTAAGAAGTCAAAATTTCACATCAACAGATGAAGTGATGACAGCGATGAAATTTCATTAGTTTTTATTTGAATATCTTGCAAACTGATTGAGTTTTCAATTTGATTGTATAAGAGCATATTTGGAATTCTCCCAAAATAGTTGTTTAGTCACTTGAATTTTAAACATTTTTTTAATAAATATATATCTTTATTTTGTAGGCTCTATTTGTTGCTCAGACATTTATTATAGAGCCTTATTTCCTAAATTGCATATATTTATGCAATTTTATGCTGTTTAATTCATATATATGGAGAGATGTTTTGAATAATATTTTCTCTTATTTTCAATAATATCAGCAGAGGTGATTTCATGGATAAAGATATATATATACTTTACAAGGCATACCTACTAAGATTTATACATGGGGATATTGATTACGCAATTGATGATACCCCATTGCGATTTGAAGAATTTTGTATTATAATGAATAGCGGTAGTAAATGGTATGAGATATAACCTGAGGTGATTATTTGGATATTCAAAATACTATAAGACTTGCGTTTGTTCTTAGTAATAGTCAGGCTTCAAAATTCAAAACTAACTTAAAAAAGATAGTAAAGATAATATTGATGGATCATTACCCTAAATCTTTAAATTCTTACGAAATATCGAGATATATAAAAGACGCATATTCCTTGGATTTTGTATATAAGGAAATTGATAATACGATAGGAAAAGATAAAAGTTTTATTGTTCAAAAAAAGAATGAGCTTAATTATTATTCATTGGTTCCAGAGATATATCAAAAATTAATAGCTAAGAATAACAACAATAATTTGATATCAATTTTAGATAGATACATATCAGAAAATGATGTTGGTATAGATATTGATAAATTGGAAGATATTATTTTGAAATTTTTTTACAATACTTTTAATAATGATGTTCAAACGCTTTTAAAATTGTTGGATAAAAATTCTGATATAGAAGATAATACAATTGAAATAGAAGAATTTAACAGTGATGAAGAATTAATAATAAATAATTTCTTGAATTGGGATAATAAGGATAAAAATGAATTTATTTTAAATATGGTTACATCATGTTATGATTATTGTATGTTGACAATAAAAAAAGATGATAGATCATATTCAAATGTATTTAATAATAAAATATTTTATTTAGATTCGAATGTTATATTTAGATTAGCTGGCTTTAACAAAAAAGAAAGACAGAATGTAATGCAGGCGTTTATAAATAAATGTATGGATGCTGGTATAGAGATAAGATATACTAATTTTACAAAAGCAGAAATTAAGTCTACAATAGAATCTCAAGTAAGATGCTTATCTAAAACATTTGCAGCACAAAACCCTATTTCTACTGAGGCCTTTAGTTTATTGGACTCTAGATACAGCAGTTTTGATTTTTATGAAAAATATTATGAATGGACCAAAGATCCTTGTAATGAAGCAGGTGATTACAAGTCGTTTGAACAATATTTACATAAAGAAGTCGAAAAATGCTGTCAAAAATTTAAGATGGATGTATTTGAAGATTTTGATGTTGTAAACAACCAAATTGAATTTCAAAAGCGTTGTGAAGCGTTTTCGAAAATGAAAGAAGAAAACTATAGAAAAACAAATTCGTCAGCAATTAAAACAGATATAAATAATTACTATTATATTTTAAGCAAAAATAGTAATGGACAAGCAAATAATTTTACTGAATTGAATTATTATTTTATAACGGCTGACCATTGTTTAGTTGAATGGACTCAAAAAGTAAGACCAGGGTCAATTCCAACCTTTGTGTTACCAAGTGTTTGGTATTCTATTTTGTTAAAATATAAAGGAAGAACAGAAAATGACTTTGAAGCATTTTGTAAATTTTTAAATATAAGAATTGCACCAGAAAAAGATGAGCTTTATACTGATAAAACGGTAATGCTTGCTAAGGTTTTAGAAATCTCAGAGTCTAAAGATATTAAAGAAGAAATTATATATGACATTAATAGTAAATTAAGTGATTTTAGCAAAGATGATAATCCACTTGAATTTGCAAATGCTTCTATAGAATCAATAGTTCAGAAGCATATTGATCAAGCTGTGAATAAGGTGAAATCTGATACAGAAAAACAAATTAACGAACTAAACAGTAAGTTTGAAAACCAAAAAGACAGCATATTTATTCAAGGTAGGGACGAAGGTTACCATATTGGTATAGATAAGGGTGCTGAAGATGCTAAAAATAAATTTATAGAAAAAAGAGTTGCTGAGATTGTAAAGAGAAATAATGCTATCAGTGTTATATTTGCAATAATATTTGTAATTGTGCTTTTATATATTTTAATTTCACTAATAGTTAAGAGTATATTTAATAGTAATAATAGTAATCATTTTATTAATTGGATTAATAACAATCCTAATATGGTGACGATTGTAGGTTCCATTTTTGATTTATTGTTTGGTATTATTTTTTATATTGGAAAGAAAACCAAATTCTTATCTAATAATCAAGAAGTGATTCGCAAACAAGTTGAGAAAAAATATAAAAAAATAATAATATGTTATATACTATTTTTCTACACTCGCCAGAGCGCATGACTGTTAATCATGATGTCACTGGTTCGAGCCCAGTTGGGGGAGCCAAGAGAAAAGTCAGTAATTAAGCCAAAAATGGCTTGTTTACTGGCTTTTTGCTTTGTTTACAACATTTTTGAGTTTTAAAAATATTTACCTCTTTTTATACCTTTTGATGTGTTATACTACAGATAAACTACAGATTTTTTACAATAAAAACCGCCCGAAATGTAATCGGACGGCTTATTTTATGCCAGTAATTTTATTGCATTGTAAAGGGTGTCAACCTCTTGAATAATGTAGTGGTCAATATCAACCTTGTAATCTGTATGCCCCATGAGAGCAATGATGTCCTCTTCCCTCGCACCTGCCGCTGACATACGAGTTGAAAAGGTTCTGCGGCACGAGTGCGGAGTAAATTCATTGCCTAAGCCCAGCGCTTGCATCGCCGGGCGAAAACCGTATTTCAAGAAATAATCCTTGTTCATCGCTTTGCCAAACTCTGAACCTTCGTGTATTCGGCAGAAGATTGTTTCACCTTTGTGATTTATACAGTTCTCAACCAATTTTAAAATTTTAGGGTGGATAGGTACAACACGATTTTTGCCGGCATCTGACTTTATGCCTGCGATAAAGTAAGGTATGCCTTGTTCGCTAAGATGATATTGTTCGGTAGTGAGCGAAAGAAACTCGGTCACTCTAAAATTAAGATAGCACATTATATAAACATAATCAGCATAAGGCACTTTACCTATGTTTTGTCTGATAAGCTCAAGCTGCACATCGGTAAAGCGTGTAGCGTTTACCTCTTCGGGTTCCGGAAGTTCGATAAATGTGCCGTAGTCTTTATTTACAATATCCTCTTGCATCGCAAAATTGTAAAGACTTGTGACAAAACATTTAATCTTATGTAGAGCTGAGTAACCTAATCCCTGACAGATTTTAGGCGTATCAGTGACTTTATAAGTGCCTTTACCATTAGGTAAGAGATATTTTAATTTGCCTTCTGCGCCGACCTCGTGATGTGGGTTGTCGTAATAATCTATGATGAATTGATAATCCGATGTGCGTAAATCTCTAAATTTACGCTTATACAAGGGCTTTAGTTTGATGTAGGCGCTTGCATAGTTACTTCTTACGCTGTTACCAAGTTTTTTATATGCTTTAGTTTTTACCCATTTATCGTGTAATTGCTCAAGTGTCATATTAAAGCCATTGACGGGATTATACTCATAATCCTTGAGCGCATTTTCTGCCTCTCGCTTTGTTGCGAAAGTCCCCAAATACACTTGCTTGCCAGTGACAGAACTTGCGGCGGCATAGGGTTTTGACTTGCTGTCTTTTCGCAAGTAAATGCTTCCCGTGCCTTTCGTCCTGCGCCTGTTTTTCGGCTTGCTGTCGGTTTGATTTTTGCCGCAGTAAGGACAAAAACCAAAATCATCTTGTAACTCTCTGTTGCACCTTTTATTAACACATTTTTTCATATTTCACCTCAAAAAAGGGTGCAAAATCCCGTTAAAATCTTGTAAATTTTAACGGGCTGTGGTACAATATATTTGCTAAGAAAAATGCACCATTGCACCCGTTGTAATGGTCTCCGCTCTATCCTGTTGGCGCAGGGTAGGGCGGATTTTTTTATTTTAT
>ENA-OPZM01000025-OPZM01000025.1-human-gut-metagenome-genome-assembly--contig:-NODE-25-length-58303-cov-3.934337_pt1 | contig 58303 bp, 63 predicted proteins | sample MGYA00242478_ERZ504493 | MGnify/ENA primary metagenome ERZ504493 (study PRJEB26092, sample SAMD00036227) | human gut metagenome | host: Homo sapiens | study: EMG produced TPA metagenomics assembly of... | reverse complement strand
GTCCCATTCCTGCATCTTTTTATTTATCCAAATCAAAAAACAGAAGCGCCCAACACCGGCACTTCTGTTTTTATTTATTTTTCTTTCAGAAAAGATCTCTCTCCCGCCCCAGAGAAGCGCACCTGCAAATATGAAAAGATCCGAAATATTAAATACGACCTTCTTAAGCTTCGGGTTTTCCACATTCAGGCTCACATAATCCGTGACGTATCCCTTTCTGCGCCGTTCCGTATAATTATTCAGACCGCCGCCCAGGATCATTGAAAGCCCAAGCTTGGATATGCGTGTGCCTTTTTCTCCGGAAGTACGTATGTACTCCCAGATCGCACCGCCCAGCACCATAGATGCAAGATTTCTCAGAAGTTCTTTATCTATGTTTTTTAATATCCCAAGCATCATCCCGTGATTATGGCAGTTTCTTACGATCAGCCTGCCTCCCAGATACTTTTTCTTCAGATTTTTCTCTTCCAATGTGTTGATTTTCTTCTTTATATAATAGTCTGTACCAAAGATTCCCGCCGTCAGTAAATTCCACAACATTATTCCCTCTCTTTATTTCTGTGATCTGCATAATACTCAGGCAGGCTCCCGCTGGGGAAAGCCTGCCTGATATACTCATGGTTATTCTGTTTTTTCTTCTGTTGTTTCTGTATTTTCCGGATCAGCCGCAGGCTCCTCTGTTCCTGCAGATTCCACTTCCGATTCCGGATCCGATCCTGATGTTTCTATTTCTGACGCTTCTGCGGTTTCTGCTGTTTCCACTACTTCTGCAGCTTCTTCTGCAGCTTCTTCTGCTTCCGGCTCTTCTGCTGTCTCCGATACTTCTGTCACCTCTGCCTCAGCAGCCTCTTTCAGTTCCTCATCTGCCTGCTCGATCACATCGGCTGCTTTCTCTTCCAGCTCCGCTGTAGGACACGCCGCTCCGCAATACGGACAGAAGCTGGCCTCCCGCATCACCGCCTTATGGCAGGCCGGGCAAAACTTCTCCCTTTGCTGGCAGCGATCGCATCTCTGTAGTGATCTGCCTCCAGCATATGCTGGCTGATCTCCTCGCAGATAGCTCCCGTCTCACCGTCAACGGCTTCTCCCTGCTCATAACGTGTATAGATCATCTTTCCGATATCCATCATCAGCTTTTCGGTCATACGCTCCTGTGCAGAGAGCTTGTTACGGATCTTCTGGATCTCATAGAGATTCTCTGCCCTGGAACTTAAGCCCTTTGCCTTTCTTGTCAGTGTGTTTCCCAGATCATCCCAAAAACTGCTTTTTGCCATATCTGTCACGCTCCTTTATATATTAAAGAATCTTCTTGTTTCTTATCCTTCCAGTGCCGGAATCTCCTGGCCACGCATAAGGATCTTCGGACCTCCGTTGCCCTGAATGTATCCCTCTGTGATCACAACCTCACCGATATTGTCGTCCTTGGGGATCTCATACATGATATCCAGCATATACTCCTCCAGGATAGCCCGGAGAGCTCTGGCTCCTGTATGGCGTTCCAATGCCTTACGCGCAATGGCATGTAAGGCACCGTCCTCAAACTCCAGTTTTACTTCATCCAGTGCAAGAAGCTTCTTGTACTGTTTCAGAATGGCGTTCTTCGGCTCCTTGAGGATCTTCACAAGCATATCTTCCGTCAGCCCGTTCAGGGTAAAGATGATCGGAAGACGACCGATAAATTCCGGAATCATTCCAAATGCTCGGAGGTCATCTACAGTTACTTTCTCCAGCACATGCGGATCATCATCATATTTGTCCTTCAGATCTGCATAAAATCCAATAGATGCCTGTTTATTCAGTCTTTCTTTGATGATATTCTCAAGATCCGGGAACGCACCGCCACAGATAAACAGAATGTTCCTTGTATTTACTGTCACCATAGGTACCATGCATTCTTGCTGGTAGCACCTACCGGAACTTCCACTTCACTTCCCTCCAGAAGTTTCAGAAGTCCCTGCTGGACAGCCTCTCCGCTGACATCTCTCTGGTTGGTATTCTTCTTCTTTGCGATCTTATCGATCTCATCGATGAAAATGATCCCGTGCTCTGCCTTCTCCACATCATTATCTGCAGCTGCAAGCAGCTTGGATACTACGCTCTCGATATCATCACCGATATAACCGGCCTCTGTAAGAGATGTGGCATCTGCAATGGCAAGCGGTACCTGAAGAAGTCTGGCAAGCATCTTTACCAGATAAGTCTTACCGCAGCCTGTAGGTCCGATCATCAGCATATTGGATTTTTCGATCTCAATATCGTCCATGGTATCTGTGGCAACCCTCTTATAATGGTTATATACACCTACAGACATTACCTTCTTGGCATATTCCTGTCCGATCACATATTCATCCAGGGTTGCTTGATCTTATGTGGTGCAGGAATATCTTTGAGATCGATCACCGGCTTCGGAGTCTCTGATTTTTTCTTGATCTTCTTCGCCTGGTTTCCGGGATTCTGGAAACTGCTGAGATCGATCATGCTCACATTCGGCATGTTAAAAAGATCGGAATAATTTCCATTATTCATCTGGGTATTCATAGTATCAAAGCTTTTCTGCATGCAATCTGCACAGATATGTATATGATTGGGAAGGTCGATCATCTTCCCTGCCTGACTCTCCGGTCTGCGGCATAAAAAACAGAATTTCTCGTATTTCTGCTCCTGGTCATTGTCTTTATTATTATCAAACTGATCTGCCATAACATTTCCTTTCTGGTTTTTATTATGCATATTATAGCACATAATCCCGCTGTATCAAATTAAGTTTTTATAAACCGGGGAGCTGCATGTTCTTATGCAGCTCCCCGGTTTATAAATGATTATCCTGTATTTTCTTTTATTTGTCAGAAGATGGTTTGCTTCCGAGGATCACTTCAATCGTCTGTTCCTTGTACTCTCCGCTGTTCGCCCTGGAGATCACCACTTCGATGTTTTCTCCTGCCTCATAATACTGCAGCTTATCAACAAGGTCATCCTTGCCGCTTACCTTCTGTCCATCCAGCTTCACAATGATATCGCCTTTTTTTGATCCCTGCATTATCTGCTGCACCGCCTTCCGTTACCTCAGTAATAAAAGCACCTGCCGGCATATTATACATCTGGATGGCTTCTGTTGTAAGATCGGCAGCCTTGACTCCCATATATCCTACCTTCGAAGAATCTTCCACCTTATCCCTGGTTTCGCGGTTCATCAGTTCTTCCAGGATCGGCTCTGCTTGGAGATCGGAATGGCATATCCCATGCCTTCCACCTGACTGTCTGCATACTTGGCCGCATTGATACCGATCACTTCACCGTTCATGTTCAGAAGTGCACCGCCACTGTTTCCGGGATTGATAGCGGCATCAGTCTGGATCAGTCCGCTGGCTTCTCCGTCCTCTGTACTGATGCTTCTGTTAAGGGCACTTACCCATCCGGAGGTAACTGACTGGCCATAGCCAAGTGCATTGCCAATGGCAACCACCTGCTCACCGACTACAAGATCGTCCGAGCTTCCCAGCTGCGCGATCTTGATCTCCTCCATAGTTTCATCCGGAATATCGGACTTCTCCACTGCCACCACTGCCAGGTCATTCTCTTCATCGGTGCCTTTGATCTTGGCAGAAACTGCGTTATCCACGTCCACATCTCCATCGGAACCGAATCCGGTGCTGCCACTGCTTGCCATGGCCTGGGTTTCTTCTTCCGCTCCTACTACATCGCTGCCTGCAAAGCACACAGTAAGTGTAGTCGCTCCGGAAACTACATGGTTGTTAGTCGCAATGAGAAGCTCGCTGTCATTTTCTCCTACAATAATACCGGAGCCACTTCCTGCACTCTGATACTGCCTCGTTCCATATCCGAAAAAGCTTGGGATCTCCTGTACACTGACGGATGTAATGGCAACGATAGAAGACATGGTCGCCTGAGCTACACCAGCCACTGTACCACTCTCTGCCACAATATCCTTCACAGTGGAATCTGCAGAGCTGCTGCCAGTACTGTCCTCTGTTCCGGTAACCGTTTCTGTTTTCCCGATCGTTGTACTGCTGTCATTCCCTCTGTATTTATCTGCTGCAATGTTCACACCCTGAAAAACTGCTCCGGCCACCAGCCCAAAGATCACAGCCAGTGCCACCGCAGTGGCTGCTTTCTTTCCAAAGCTGTTGCTTCCTGAAAAATCCCTCTTTTTCCGCGGCTTTTTGGGCGGTATATTTCCACCGGCATAATTACCGGCCTGAGGCTGATGCACCTCATAATGTCCGTATTTCGTTTTCTCCTGCGAAACACCTTCACTCTGTCCGGCATCCGCATCACTGTTCTGTCCGCTCTCCTGCATCCTGCGTCCCTCAGAATAAGGATGCGTCAGCGGTTTCTGTTCTGCCGAAACATTCTCATCATCATCCGGCAAGCCTGTCCCCCATTTATTCTCTTCACTCATACCTCTGGTGCTCCCTTCTATGTTATCTGATGCATTTATCTGTTACTGTTCACTCCGTTCTCAGTAACATTTATTTTTCTTATAAAAGACAGTTTAACAGGGAATTGTGTTTAAACTGTGATATCTCTTTTAAAAAACCGTGACCTGCTCTTATTTGTTCTTTTTCCAATATTCCGGATTCATGGTGCAGGATCGGATCATTTTTTCAGGGAGCTTTTTGTATCGTTTTCCGAGAAAATATCCGGCGTATTTGGAAGTACTCTGCAAAAACAGTCCGGGAATCAGCCATACGTGGCCTGTTTTCAGAAGATATGCCATACTTTTTTTTACCAGTCGGATGCCCTCACCTTCGGAAGGCACTCCTTCAAAAACCTCCGGATGCTCCGCCTGGGAAACTCCCAGATCAAAATTCCTGTGGAACTGCTGCATACAGCTGTAATTGTGAGAATGATACACCCGTGCCTCTGATACATAGGCAACTCCATAGCCTTTTTTTACCATCCAGCCTGCATAGATCATATCTTCATTAAAAATAGCATGCTCCGGAAATCCACCAATCTCATCATAGATCCTGTGATCATAAGCAGCACAGACGTTGGAGCAGAAATATGTTTTAATTCCGTGGGTCTGTACATCTTTTTCCGTTTTCAGGCAGGACTGTTCCGGATAATTAAAGGAACGGGTATATTTTTCCAGAAATCTGCAGTCCTTTTTTGGAAGCTGGCGAGCGTAAGCGGCTCCTGCCTGTGGATTCTCTGCAAGGGCTCCTACCAGTGCTCCGATCAGTTCCCTGTCTGCCGGCATTGCATCCTGTGTCATAAATACAAGGATCTCCGCATCCGAAAGCTCCGCCGCCTGCCTTCTGGTACCACCATGGTCAAATTCTTCTTTTGTAAGATGCCGGACTTCCACAAGCGGATATTTCTGTTCCCAGATCTCTTTCCAGAATTTCTTTTCCGTATTCATGACAAGGATCTTGTTGATAGGATATGTCTGTGCGCTGAGTCTTTCCAGCAGTTTTTCAAATTCTTCTCCCGGATGATATGCCGGGATGATCACGTCTGTTTTTAATGTTTTCATATTTGTCTCCTGTCCAGAAAGGACCACCCGTTACTGGATGGTCCCTTCTGCTGGTTGATCATTTTGATATTTTATTCATTCTCCGAATAATCTTCTCCGTCGGTATAATCGCTGTAATCCGTATCATAATCATCGGTATCCGTATCGGAATTATCTCCGGAATAATCCGTATCTGTGCTGTAATCGCCTCCGGGGTAATCGGCATCATAATCTGTGTCTGCGCTGTAATCAGCATCACCGCTTGTGTCCGTACTGCTGTAATCTGTGGATGTATCTCCCTGCCACGTGTACGAATCATCCGTTGTGTCATTTGGTGTATCTGTCACCGCAGGTGCAGTGTCCTGCACATCACCTCCGCCTGCGATATTTGTAATCTGGGCACTTCTGTTGAGCACGTCCTGCGTCGGAGTGTAACTGGCGTCTCCATACAGGAACTGATGTATCTTCAGAACATTGGATTCCAGTGTGTAGGTACGATAACACTGCCCTTTACCTGGGCAAATTTGTAATCATTCGGGAAACCTGTAGTCTCATCAATGCTGTAACCGATCATAGCCGGGATCATCTTCAGGATCTCTGTCTTGGAAACGGAAGTTTTGACCATCGGGAAAACCTGATCCATAATATCAAAGATAGTAGAAAGACCTGCTTTTTTGCCTTGTCCACGATCATCTGGATCACTCGTCTCTGTCTCTCGGTACGCCCCATATCAAGACTTGCGGTATAACGGATACGGCAGTAGGATGTAGCCTGCACGCCATTAAGATGATAGTATCTACGATCGCTTCCTCATCCTCCGGCTTCGGATCCGGCAGTTCAACTGGTGTGTAGCTCTTTCCGGTTTCCTCTGATGTCTCCACACAGTAATTGTTCATATGAACGATCTCCGCATAGGAAAGAGGGATGTCCAGCCCTCCCAGGCAGTCTACCACAGTTACCAGTGCATTAAAGTCAATAGCAACATAATCGGTGATATTCAGATCCAGGTTGGTATTCAGCATGGAAACCGCATTGGTCGGTCCACCAAGTGCATATGCCGAATTGGCTTTGGAATAGGTATCATCCTTTACATTGAGAAGGGTATCTCTATAGACAGACACAAGTTTGACTGCCTTTGTATCATTGTTGATACTCGCAATGATGATGGTATCACTGTTCTCTGTGTTCAGCTTCTCATTCTTGCTTCTGTGGTCCAGTCCGAACAGTGCATAGGTGGTATATCCCGTCATCTGCGGTGCCTGATCATTAGTTACAATATCCTGGTCTGCAAGATCTGTTTCCTGGATGTCGATCTTATCCAGTTTGGCTGAGATCTGACCATAAACGAACAGACCTCCGATAAACAGGAGCAGTACAACGATTTCCAGGATAAATAAAATCTTCTTGCTTTTTTTCCGAGGTTTTGACATCTTTTCCTTTTCCCCTTTTTAGTATGCGTTCTTATTAATAAATCCTTTGAATATGGTAAGAAACATGATCTTTATATCAAATCCCACAGACCAGTTTTCGATATAATACAGATCACACTCTATCCTTTTTCTGATAGAAGTATCTCCACGATAGCCATTTACCTGTGCCCACCCGGTAAGACCCGGCCGCACCTGATGCTTGACCATATAACGTGGTATCTCCTCCCTAAACTTTTCTACAAAAAACGGCCGCTCCGGTCTTGGTCCCACAAGACTCATCTCACCCTTCAGAATGTTAAAAAGCTGTGGAAGCTCATCCAGACTGGTATGACGCATAAATTACCGATTCCGGTAACTCTTGGATCATTCTTTACTGTCCACGCCTTTTTTTCTTCTGATTCTTTCTGGATCTCCATGGAACGGAATTTATACATCCGGAAAGTCTGATTGTGAAGCCCGACACGTTCCTGCTTATAGATCAGCGGTCCCGGAGAGGTCAGCTTGATCAGCATACACAGCACCAGCATCACCGGTGAGGACACAATGATCGCAACGATCGCGCCAGCAATATCCATAGCTCTCTTGATCAGTGCATTAAACGTGTTGCTCAGGGGCACATACCGGATATTGATCACCGGAAGCCCGAGAATATCTTCTGTATATGGTTTGGTCGGAATAATATTATTATAGTCCGGAATAAATTTTGTGTGCACGCCGGATTTTTCACAGAGTGCAACGATCTCTTCCAGACGATAATACTCACTTAAGCCCAGGGTAATGGCTATCTCATCCAGACGACTGGATGGAAGGATGATCATCAGATTGGCGATTCGACCGATCACCTTAACGCCTTTATAAGTAGTGCCTGCCGGCACATTGTCATCCAGTATGCCCCTGATCACGTATCCCCATTGCGGATTCTGCAGGATCCTGTCTACATATTCCTCGGCAGCACGGCTGTATCCTACCAGCAGCACCTGTTTCTGGTTCATTCCTTTTTTGCGCATATCCCGGAGAATGTAAAATATGACCATACGCACAAACCATTCCAGGACGATATTGATCACACAGAAAGAAACCAGAGTAAGACGGGAATAGTCCAACTCTTTAAAATTGTAAAGTGCAAACATGATGATAAGGAGCCCTAACGCATTTGCCTTCACAATTCCGGCAAGTACGAGACGACGCCCCTGCATTCGCATCGGTGTATAAAGATCAAAGGCCTGATAAAGAAGTAAATATCCCGGAATAATGAATATCAGCATAAACATATATTCCTGGACGGTCTTGGACTGGACCGCCGAATGCTCAAAAATTCCCTGAAAACGGATCAGCCAGGCCAGGGCATAGGAGGCCGCGATCACAAATACATCGATCAGCATATGGAGACGACTGAAATTTTTTCTGGTTATCTTTAATCAATTTCCGCCACCTCATTTAAGTTCATTGCTTTTATCTTATAATAGATGAAACTCAAAAGCAATAAAATCTTCCCTCCGAAATATAAAAATTCTGTGAAAATATGATGTCTTAACCGGCAAAACGCCTAAAAATGTTGATCCAGAGTTCAAACTGGAGCTGTATATAACGCGGAAGATTCCTCATGGAAAATCTGACTTTTTTGTTTTTGCGACTGATCTGAAAGCCGTTTTTGATGCCTGCAAGGTACTCACGTCCGAATCCCTTGGACGCAAAAAACAGGATCTTCGCACCGAATCCCACCAGAAAAAGCGGAAGGTTCAGCACGATCTGGAGAAACGGCATATTCTTATAGATAAGATAAATATTGTTTCTGGAAGAATACCGGATCTTGAACTGATTATATCTGGAGCCGCTGGTGCCGCTTCCTACATGATAAACCTTCGCTTTGGGAGCATACCAGTTCTGATAACCGCAGATCCTGCACGATAGCCGATATCCAGATCCTCCAGATAAGCAAAATGCTCCTCATCAAAATCTCCGATCCTGTCAATAAATTTCTTCCGGTAGATTGCAGCTCCCGCACAGGTGGAAAAAATCTTCTGCTCTCGGTCATAATGGCGGATATCCTTGCCTTTTCCCCTGGCAAAAGCCCAGCCAAGGGCACAGTAATAATTTCCGGCATCATCCATCTTGTCCCTGTCATGAAGCTGGATCATCTTTGCCTGACAGGAAAATGCCTTCTTATGTCTGCGCAGGGCAGCAACCATCTCCTCCAGGAAATCCGGTTCCGCTTCCGTATCATTGTTCAGAAGCAGCACATATGGGGAACGTGCCGCACGGATCCCTTCATTGACGGCTCTGCTGAAGCCGTAATTCTCCGGAAGCTGTATCATGTGTACCCATGGATATTCCGCCGAAACAAACGCACAGCTGCCATCAGTGGAACCATTATCCACTAGTATAACCTCAAAATTACGGATAGTCTGTCTTTCAAGACTGGAAAGAACACCATCCAGATATGCCATTCCGTTAAAGTTTGGTATGACTACTGATACTTCCTGCATTGCTTTATCCCTTCTTCTTTCCCATTCCCGGAAGGGGCTTCAGGGAATAATTCCATTTGGTTAAAGAAAGATTTTTGTTATAGTATGGATCTCCTTTTTTCAGGATATCCAGCCAGTGACAGCGCATGTATTCGATCTCCGTCTGAAAACGGCGGACCTTTTCCTCGCTGTCCTCAGTGCCTCTTGACTTGGATTCGTAATGATAGAGCTTCACATACGGATCATAGACGATCAGATGGCCGTGGCTTCGCACCTTCAGACAGAGATCCACATCATTAAACGCAACTGCAAGCTCTTCCGTAAAGCCTCCTGCCTCCAGAAAAACTTCCTTCTTCATCATCATACATGCTGCAGTCACACAGCTCATATCCTGCAAAAGAGAGGCCTTATGGAGATATCCTGTACGCTCTGCCGGCATATTCACAAACATGTTCCCGGCAATTCCGCCCATTCCCACCACGCAGCCTGCATGCTGAATGGTGTTGTCCGGATAGATCAGCTTGACGCCAACTGCACCTGTTTCCTTACGCTGGCACACGCTCAGCATCTCTGACATCCAGTCCGGATCGATGACCTTAACGTCATTATTCAGAAAAAGCAGGTAATCTCCCTTGGCATGGCGCACCCCGAAATTGTTGATGGCAGAATAGTTGAAGCCTTTTTTCCATCGGATCAGATGAACCCTGGGATCCTCCGAAAGCTTTCTGTAATACCGGAAGATCTCCTCGGAGCTGCTGTTATTCTCCACAATGATGATCTCGTAATTTTTGTAGGCAGTTTTTTCAAAAATGGATTCCACGCAAGCCTGAAGCGTTTCTTTCTCCTCACGGTTCGGAATGATAACAGAAACCAGAGGTTCTCCCTGCACCGGATACTTCACACGGTAAAATCCAAAATCCGGAGTATGCTCCACGGTTCCCGGAGTTCCGGTCCGTTTGAGATTCCCCTCAATGGCACGTCTGCCGGCTTCAAAAGCATACATCTTGCTTGCCGGATTATCTGCTGTGGAGGATTTGTGTGTCCTCCAGTGATAAAGGATCTCCGGTACATGGACCACTTCCCTTGCCTGCTCCACACAGCGAAAAATGAAATCATAATCCTGGGCGCCGTCAAATTCCCGACGGAATCCGCCCACCGTCTGCACTACTGAACGTCTTACCACCAGAAAATGGCAGATATAATTATTGGATCTTAAAAGATCCGGGTTAAAGTCCGGTTTCAGATGGGGCTGAAAATGTTCAGAAAGATCTGTCGTGACCTTATCCTCATCTGTATAGATCACATCCGCCTCCGGATGCTCCTCCAATGCTGCCGCGATCTCATACAATGCATTGGGGGCCAGCAGATCATCATGATCCAGAAGTGCGATAAAATCACCCTTTGCCATGCAAAAGCCGCGTTTGTATTTTCTGCAATGCCAAGATTTTCTTTCAGATCCTGATAGCGGATCCTCCTGTCCATCTCTGCATAGGATTTCAGCACAGTCTGCATGTCCGGATCCTCCGGGCTTCCGTTTGCCAGACACAACTCCCAGTTCTCATATGTCTGTGCAAGGAGAGAGTCTAGCATCTGTCCTAAAAAACGCTCCGGTGTCAGATATGCAGGTACCACAATGCTGATCAGCGGCCCATCCGGAAATTTGCGTTTCCGCTGCTTCTCCAGTGTTTCCTCGTCAGGTCTGTATGCCTCATACCATGGTCCGTAGGGAACCTCTTCCGGTTCAAAACGCTCATGAAGCCGGATCCAGAACTCTTTCAGGCCATAATGCTTCAGGTATCTTAAGCCCTTCTGTACTGTATAGGGGGAAAGCTTCTTTATAAGTCTGTCCCATTGGATCTTTCCTGTAGAATCATCTTTACTCATATATTATCTCCGTATTACTCAGTTTGATGTTACTGTTCACTCCGTTCTCAGCAACACGCTTCGCGGAACATTTCCAGTGAACAGTAACAGTTTGATGAACATATTTTACCATTCCATCATTTTTTTTGCAAGGAAGAGAGGAAATGTGTTATACTAGGCTTACGTATGTATTGCTTACATAAGAATTATTTTTTATACAGGAGTACCATTTATCATGAAAAAATCAAGAATAACCACAGCGCTTCTGGCTATTGGGATCTCAGCTTCCATGGTGTTCCAGACTCCGGTTTTCGCCACAGAAGAAACCGCTGCTGCTGCATCCTCCGGTATTACCACCAACGGGATCAGTGGATGGCCTCAGGGGCCTGAGATCACTTCCGCATCTGCCGTGATCATGGAAGATACTTCCGATACGCTCCTCTATGCCAAGGATATGGACACCACGCTTTCTCCGGCAGGCGCAGTTAAGATCATGACCTGTCTTCTGGCACTGGAGAACAGCCAGCTTGACGATCAGGTTACCATGACCGAAACCGGTGTATCCGGTGTTACAGACGGAGGCGCTCATATTTCCTCACAGCTTGGAGAGGTATTTACCATGGAACAGTGCCTTTACGCTCTGATGCTGGCCTCTGCCAATGACATTGCCCTCCAGATTGCAGAACAGATCAGTGGATCTGTAGATGCATTTGTCCAGAAAATGAACGACCGTGCCCGAGAACTTGGATGCACCAATACAGTATTTACCAATCCTACCGGTCTTCCGGATGACGCTCAGCATACCACAGCACATGATCTGGCTCTGATCATGCAGGCAGCTATCAGTAATGACAGCTTCCGCACCATCTCCGGAGCCACCTCCTATACGATCCCGGCTACCAATGTTTCCGGCGGTACCCGTAACCTGACAAGCTCTTTTACCATGACAGATCCTGCATCCGCTTCCTATTATGAAGGATGCATCGGCGGCCGCGAAAGTACCACCACTGCTTCCGGAAGCGTTCTTGTCACAGCTGCGCAGCGAAATGGTACTACTCTGATCGCTGTAGTCATGAACGGAGCTACCGGTCAGACAGCCAACGAAGCGATCTCACTTCTGGATTACGGTTTTTCCAATTTCCAGCTTCTGGATCTCAGCGAGGATGATTTTCATATCCTGTCCGGAGGCACTGTAATGGTTCCATCCGGTGCGACCGCAGACGACCTGGCTACGGAAGATACGGAATCTGATGGTCAGATCTTACGCACCTATTCCTTTGGCGGAACTCAGGTGGGAACTGCAGTAGTCGAGGATTCCTCCCAGGAAAGCTCTTCCGATGTACTGGAAAATGATGAAAACATGGATTCTGCAAAAGCTTATTCCGAATCCAGATCCCAGATCCCGTATTTTGCCATTGGCGGTGTGGGCATCCTGCTCCTTATCCTTCTGCTGTGGCGCATGATCCGGATCATCCGTTCCTGATCTTGATTCCCAAGCGGATATACTTCAGAATTAAAAAATCCCTCCTATGTACCGGTCATACCCGGATACATAGAAGGGGATTTTTTCTGCCATCTCACCCATCGGGGGTGTCAGCCATAAAACGGAACTACCAGAAAGATATAGCATAAAAACGGGGAAGCAGCCAGAAGTGCTGTCAGGATCCGGTATATCCACATTCTGATATTTTCTTTTTTTACAAAACGCTCAAGCAGACGGTTCCAGCCGGCTGTCACAAAATACATAGCCGGATACAGTGCCGGCATGATATAACGTCCCTGTGCCTGGTTGTCACTATAATATACATAATACATAAACAGACCCACAGGGATCAGGATCAGAAGGATCAGCAACAGATGAAAGATTCCTTTTCTGTCCCATTTATCGTACACTGTTATCGTTTTTATCTTCAGCTTTTCACTTCCTGCTGCTTTTCGTTCTTTTACCACAGTACGTTTCTTCGGATAAAACATTCCCAACATGGTCAAAATACCGATCCCACCCATTCCAAAGAACAGGAAATATGCCTTGCTCACACTATAAGGCATATAGATCTGCATCAGGCCAAAGGTTCCGATAAAGCTTACCAGAACTGTCAGCAGCCAGTTATGCTGCCAGCCGGGTCCTGATACAGAAGGATATCCTTCCATGACCAGTTCAGCTTCTCCGGTGTAGGGTATCTGGACGGCCTGTAATCAACAGCCGCATATTTTTCCGCACACTGTGCACAGGCCTTTCTTCCGATAAGATCTCCGTCATAGAGAACGGCATTTCGTATAAACCACCAGCCGCATAAAGCAAGGGTTACTGCCGCGATCACGATTCCTCTCCGGAACAGAAATGCAACTCTCTGTTTTACCGGCTCTTCCCTGCACAGAAGGACTGTCAGACAGAAAAACAGGAAACTGCATAAGATCCATCCGTAGGCATTATAGTAGGACAGTGCACAGACTGCCATTCCAACAGCCAGAAGGATTGAATTTCTGAAGCTCCAGTCTCCCGCTTCCAGATAACAGGACCAGGAATACAGGATCATCGCCATGGATAAAAGCGCCAGGGAATCCGTGTTTACATAGGTTCCCAGAAACAATGCCTGCGGCATAAAGCCTGCCAGTGCGGCAAACAGCCATCTTCCCTCTTTCGGAAAAAGCTTTCCGGATGCTTTCACCACAAAATATACCGCTCCGGTCACAAAGAGCACATCTGCCATTCTCGCCGCATGGAGCAATCCGTCTGCAGAAGCATGGAACAGACCTGCGATCCCCATAAATACAGCAGATACCATATAGGAAAGGATCGGATAATAGGCATAGGAAATCCCCCATGTTGCATCACGGATGGTTGGCTCATCTCCAAGAGGCAGCTTTCCCGGATGCTCATGAAGATACTGTGCCACCATGTAGCGCATTTTTTCATCGGGGCCTGCCCCCAGGGGCTGCATAAACGCCCATGCAGTCAGGAGCAGAAATGCTGCCAGGACAAGAACCCCTGCCTGAGCTCTCTCATCCTTCCAGATTTTTTTCTTTTCCAAAATATAACCTCCTATATCCGCTTCAGAGAAAAATCCTGGCTCTCCAGTGTAAGGTTCGGATTATAGTAAGGATCTCCGTCACGGAGGATCTCCGGCCAGTGCTTCTCAAAGGAAGCGATCTCGCGGTTAAATCTTGCCACCTTCTCCGGTGTATCCTCAAGACCTCTGGATTTGGATTCATAGTGATAAAGCTCCGCATAAGGATTGTATACAACCAGATATCCGGCTTTTCCCAGACGGAGGCAGAAATCTATATCATTAAAGGCAACCTGAAATTCCTCACTTAATCCGTGAACCTTATCAAAGGCCTCACGCTTCACCATCATGCAGGCTGCGGTTACAGCACTGTAATCCTGGGCACAGATGATCCTGTGGCAGTATCCGGTAGCGTCTCTCTTCTGCTGCACAAAGCAGTGTCCCGCAATGCCGCCGAAGCCAACGACGACTCCTGCATGCTGCACGGTATCATCCTCATAATAGAGCCGTGCTCCTACAGCTCCCACATCCGGTCTCATACAGTATCCCAGAAGCTGCTCCAGACAGTCCGGGCTGATGATCTCCGTATCATTGTTGAGAAGAAGCAGATAGTCACCCTTAGCATGAGCAGCTCCGAAATTATTGATGGCAGAATAGTTGAAAATACCATCCAGTACACCACATGGGCTTTCGGATTGGATGCTTCCAGCTCTTTATAGTAAGCAAAGGTCTCATCCTCCGTACTGTTGTTCTCCACGATCACATACTCATAATTGCGGTAAGTTGCCTTTTCTTCGATGGAATCAATACATCTCTTCAGATCATCGATGTGATCCTTGTTTGGGATGATGATGGAGATCAGCGGTTTTTCCTCCCAGAGGAATTTTGTACGGTAAAGTCCAAGATATTCACCCTTTTCGATTTCCACCGGAACTCCGAGCCTGTCATAATGAGCCTTGATGGCACGTGCTCCTGCATCAAAGGCATACATTTTGCTTTCCGGATTCTCTGCTGTGGAATCCTCATGGCATCTCCAGTGATAAAGGATCCTGGGGATATGATGGATCTGCTCTCTTCCCGCAGCTTCCACACAGCGGAACACAAAATCATAATCCTGTGCACCGTCAAATTCCTTTTTCAGCATTCCGATCTGATCCACGATCTCTTTTTTTACGACAAAAAGATGACAGATGTAGTTTACTGTACACAAAAGATCAATATTGAAGTCCGGTTTGAAATGCGGCTGAAAGAATTTGTGCCCGTCCATGGACATCTTATCTTCATCGGAATACAGAACCTTAAGCTCCAGATCCTCATTCAGCGCTTTCACACACCGGAACAAAGCGTCCGGAGTCAGCTCATCATCATGATCTGCAAACACGATAAAATCTCCTGTTGCCGCTTTCATGGCCGCATTGGTATTCTCTGCGATCTGAAGTGCCTGGTCGTTGCGGATCACACGGATCCTGTCATCACTTTTTTCCAGCCTGTTCAGATAATCGGTAAGAGGAGAATCTGCTCCGCTTCCGTCGGAAAGACAGAGTTCCCAGTTCCCGTAGGTCTGGGCTTCTATGGAATCTACCAGCTGCTGGAGATATTTTTCCGGTGTTTTGTAAAGCGGGATCACAATACTGAATTTTGGATTCCTGGAAAATTTCGTTTTTCTTTCTTCTGCAAGCTCTGCCTTGTCCGGCAGATGCTTCACGATCCATTTGGAATAATCCACCGGACGGTTTTTACGGTCCAGCACCTTTCCAAATACCTTTCCGGTAAGGGCTGCTGCTCCGTGAAGCTTCATGTAACGGCTTCCCTTACGGAAATATACCGCAGCTTTCTCCGCAAGGCGCTTCTGTGGCTGCAGATGTACCAGACGAAGCGTCCGCACATTGCCTGCCTCAAATACAATGTAGAATTCCTTCACACTGTCATAATGGAATTCAAAGAAAAAACCGCTCTTCTCATCGATCTCTGTTTCCTGGTACTGGTTCTGTACATCCACACGTTTCAGTCTGGTGATCTCGCAGGGAATTTCCTTCCGGCTGCGATCCTCCAGTCGTATGGTCAGGGGGCTGTTAAAGGCTGCCCAGCCACGGACACGGCAGATCTTTTCCCCGGCTTCCACCTCGATGCTCTCAATAAAGTACTGCGGTTTTCCCTGTTTCCTGTAAAGCTGTGCTGCCGAAACAGAAAACCACCGGACACGTTTTTCACCCTTTACCGCATAAACAACAAGCTTCTTTTTGCCCTCCAGATCCGGCAGGCAGATTTCCATCTGCACACGTTCTCCGTTTACCAGATCCAGATCCTTAAAGCGCTCCAGGGCGCTGACACGCTCCTGGGCACTGATGGCTGCCGGAAGCTTTTCCCCGTCAAGAACGGCTTCCGGCTTATGATCCTTCGGCCAGGTTCCCTGAAGGTGATACAGAGAACTGTCCTTCAGGTCAAACCTGTCCTTTTCTACTTCGTATAGCTCTCGCTGCATAACAGTTCCTCCATTGCATCCTTTCCGGTATTTACTGTAAGGTAATGCTCCATAACCTTCTGATGTGCGGCCTCACCCATGGCTTTTCTGGCCTTCTCATCGGTAATCAGAGCTTCCAGGGCACTGACCCACTCTTCTTTTGTGGTGCACATCCAGCCATCTTTTCCATTTTCAACCACGTATTCCATCTCACAGTTACGACTCATGACACTTGGAACCTTTACAAGGGCAGCCTCTGTCCACTTATTCTCGGACTTACACCAGTGGAACAGGCTGTTCTCCAACGGCATCAGATTGATATCAAGCCCTGCGATCACGGCAGGCAGCTGTCTCCAGTCCATAAACGGAAGCTTCTCGATGCGGTTCTGCACCGGCTCCATTCCGGATTCATCCAGCACACCCACCAGTTTCAGATAAACCTCCGGGTGGCGCTCCATCACCTCCAGAAGTGCTGCCTCCACCTGGGCAAAATCCTGATCATGGGTTTTGGAACCGCTTAAATATCCGATATAAATCCGGTCTTTATCCTTGTCAGTCTGCTCCACAGCCTCGTGGGAAAGGATTTCCATCTCCATACTCATACAGTTGCGGTTGATCACCACCGGTTTTCCCGGAAATTCTTCCCGGATCTCTCCTGCCAGTGTCTTCGTGGATGTAAAATATCCGTCACAAAATCCCATACATCCATGGATACGGTCTGTAGTTGTGCGGAAGTCGCTGTACTCGCTTCCCTTCAGAAAATGCAGTCTGGAAATTTTTTCGTAATTAAATATCAGGTCATCTACATCATAGTAAACAGGAATCCCGGCTGCTTTCGCCCGGTTGGCAAGCAGTTCTGCTTCCATCAGTCTGCTGCAGCGGTACATCACAATTGCTGTATATTCCTCGATCTTTTCCTGCTCTGCCTGATCCATCTGGATAAACTTCGATGCATAGCCCTTAAGAATCAGCTGCTCCCGGAAATGCTCCACACGATATCTGGAAGCAAAGGAAATCTCCTCTCCTACGAAAAGGAACTTGCGGTTTTCCACAGGAAGTTCATTTCCGCCGAGAGTTTTCCACAGGGAAATCATCTCTTCCACAATATTCTCCGGCTGTTCATTTTTCAGGACAAGACCCCGGGCATAGCGTTTCACACGTTCCACAGGTGCACCTACCGGAAGTACAGCTACCGGAAATCCCATGGAAATGATCTCCGAGGTTGTGTAGGAGAAGGTCTCCGGCCATACGGACGGGATCAGGAACATATCAATATCCTGCTCCAGGGTAAGTCTTGGGATCTCCTCTCTTGTATATCTTCCTGTCTGGGAAAATACCGTACTTTCGATCTCTTCGTCGGAAGTACCGATCAGTCTCAGACGGATATTCAGTCCATTCTCTTCGATATATTCTGCCAGTGCCCTCACAACCTCCAGGCCTTTTTTGTAGCAAAGCACACCGATAAGACCAATGTTAAAGGTTTCTGTGATCTTCCCGGTTTTCTTCACCGCCGGAAGGTAATGGGGTGCATGCGGGATCACATGGAGATTGTATACATCCGGATAAGCACGCTTGAACAGCCTTGCCGTATCATCGGAAAATGCACGGATCTCATCACAGTTTAACAGAAATTCCCGGAATTTTGTACGCCAGAGAGTTCCGGTTCCGTATTCTGTGCAGGCATTGCTGCGGTTATCCGGAATGCATTTATCACAGACCTCACAGGATGGAACACCACAGTATTTTCCTTCTGCATTGATCAGATTCACTGCCGGACAAAGGGCAAAGAAATCATGAAGAAGCATAAGGAGCTTCGCACCCTGCTCTCTCTTAAGACGCAGGATACGTTCCAGGGTTCCGTAAAGCTTCTGATAGGTCACAAGCTCGTTGATCCAGATCTCATCCACACGCATCAGCTCACCAAGGGCAGTTTCCAGATCATTTGCAAAAAATTCCATCTCATACTGCTTATACTGATACGTAAAGTAAAAACGATTGCTTACGATATTATAGCGAATGGTCACAAAACGGTATCCTTCCCGCAGAGCCAGACGTCTTTTCTCCACAAGATAAGCCGTGGCACCACCGCCGAGATCATGGTCAAAGGCACAATAGTAGGCACATCCAGCTTCCTGTTGAGAAGCTTCATTTCCACGTAAAGTCTTACCGGCCGAAGCGGGTCTCTTCTGCAGTAATCCGCAGTATTCTTGTTGTAATCCGGATGCTTGCGGAGCAGCGCCTCACTGTGCTCTTTCAGGAGTCTCTGCTTTTCCTCAGACGGGAAGCTTCCACCATGCTTGTGATATACAAACAGGTTATCCACATGCACGTTCTCATAGCCTGCAGCTATGGCACGCTGGCACCAGTCATTCTCCTCACCGTAGCCTTTTCCGAAATTCTCCTCATCCAGAAGGCCAACCTCCTGGATCGCTTTCAGGTTCATACCCATGCAGAAGCCCACACCGGTAGGCATGGCCGGATACTGCGGACGGATCATGCGGAATTCATCATCGATCTCCCACAGCGGCATTCCCTCAAACAGTTTGTTATCCCGGCAGAAATCCGGGAAGCTGCAGATGGTTCCGCAAGTGGTAAACGGTGTGGTGGTTGCAATATTTTCCTTTGCAAAGATCGGAAGCATCAGGCGCTCCAGCCACTCTTCCGGGACCTCCACATCTGTATTTACAAGAGCAACATGATTTTCCGCCATCTTTAATCCACGGTTTACAGACGGAAGGAAGCCCATATTGGTCTCATTATTAAGAAGCACCACATTGTCATGCTCTGCGGCATATTTTTCCAGATATTTTCCTACTTCAGGATCCGGGCTCTTATCATTTACGATGATCAGACGATATGGAACCTTTGTCTTTTCAATTCCGGAAAACAGAGCATCAAAATACTCCAGTCCGTTGTAAACCGGCACGATCACATCCACCTTCTGCTGATAGATCGACTGTGGATATGCCTTTCTCGCACTGCGTACATGACGCTGTTTGAAATGGCGGAGATTTCCGATACTCTTCGGATCTTCGATAGCGTATACCAGAAGTTCTTTCTGATCCCTGGTTCCCGGGATCTTTCCGATAAGGAATCTTCCGGTATCCGCTGCGGTTCCGTATTCCAGGAAAACAGAAGTCTCTGCCGGCGCAAGAACCGTTGCCAGGAAAGAAAATCCGGCACTTTCCGCATCCGGATTTCCAATGGCATTAGCCACATCCGTACGGTAGATCGTAGTACAGGAAGCCTCATGAAGCTTCTGTGTTCCCTGATAAAATGCGATCCTTGGCTGTTCCATAGACGCGAATGTCGGATCAAAGGCCCAGCCAATGGCATTTAAGGTGCCATTTTCATAATGGAAGAAGTCAACACTGCCCATACAGGTAGGAGTTGTCTCCACCCCCATCACTGCTGCCGGCTCTGTATGATAACGAAGAACCTTTTTGACCAGTCTCTTTACCTGCGCTTTTTTGCCTGGATGACGAAGGGCCTCTTCCTGCGCACGTGCTGCTTCCGCTGCAGCCTGCTTTGCGGCACGTTCAGCCTCTTTTCTGACACGCTCCTGTTCTCTTCGTACTTCACGCTCTTTTTCAAAGGCCAGAAGTTTTTCCACATCCGGAAGCTCAAGGCAGTCAAGTTTTCCCTCTATTACGATCCTGTCCACATTTTCCGGGTGTGTAACATCGATAAGATAAAAGCCCTCGGTGGTAAAAAACACAGTGTACTGTTATCCACTTTCATATGGATACCCTGAGGCTCAAGCTCCGCACTGCATCCGCAGTCCAGACGCTCTATCTTCACTTTCAGGAAATGACCGTTTGCAGGATTCCAGCGGAGATTTCGTATTCCTTTGATACCAGAAAGCGCAAACTCTACCCGGAAACGGTTTCCGGAAAGTTTTCCCTCTGCATAAAGTGTATGCTCTTCACAGAATCCTTCACCAAAGTCATAGTACATCTTGCTGTGCATCTGGTGCTTTTCTCTTTCTCTGTTCACCAGCTCTGTTACGGAAACCGGCACTTTTTTCTGTTCAAACGGGATCAGAGAACCACAGCCCACATACTCATAGACGAAATGCATAGTCCAATTCATAAATATCTCATAGTCTGTATAGCTGATGTCAAACTCCGCCATCATCTCATCCTCATGACATAACCGTGGCAGCTCAGGAATATGTGTATACAGTTCATGGATCAGGCGCCACATGATAAAATTCACAGGCACAGGGAAATCAAACATCCACTCATAATCTATGATCTGATTTTCCTTTTCTCCCATAAAGATGTTGCTGCAGATCAGGTCCACATTGGCCGGCAGATACATTCGTAATCATTTCTTCCAGGATGATCACCAAATACCTCGCAGAACTCTCCTGTCCTGTAATCCACAGCCTGACGAGCCCCGAAAAATTCCTGATAGAATTTTTTAAGAAGTGCCTTGATCTCTTCAATATCTTCTTTACGGGCAAGCTCTGCTATTTCCTGGTGAAGAGTTTTTCCGGTAAGAAGCGGATAAGAGATCTTTCCGTTTTCTGCCCTGCAGGGAAGATTCTTGTATTTATCGGATCCGGTACTCTCTGTTCCGGTTTTTTCCAGTTTTTCCACAAATTTCTCAGCCTGGGGCGCCATAGCCTCTTTTTCCGCACGGATCTCTCCGTTCTCCCGGACGATTCTGGTCAGAAGACGGAACTTTTCTTTTCGCTCCTGGTTCAGCTTCACATAAAGGATTTCCTCCGGGTTCCGGTTTTCGGCACGTCCTGCCTCCACAAGAAAAGAATTCACAAAGCTGTCCAGGATCTTCTCTTTTTCGAAAGCCTTTACGCCTTCACTTTCTGCAAAAAGATCTGCTGTTTTGTCTGTGTATACAGGATAGCTTCTTCCGTAGGAATTGGTATAAAGGCTCTCATCTGTAAAAATCTCTGTCGGAAATTTATAATCCGGATACGGGTAGTAAAAGCGCAGAAAAGGAAAGCCGCTGTTTTCCAGCAGCTCTCCCAGTTCATTCTTGGAAAAGGTGCGCACAGACTGATTTCCCGGATATCCGTTGATCCCGAAAAAATGAAGATCTGTGTGATCCTCCGGTGCTCCGGCAAAGTACTTCAGTCCCAGTCTGTTCTCAATGGCAATCAGAAGTCTTCCCTCAGGCTTCAGATAAGCACCCATCCGCTGAAGAAATGTCTCGTAGGGAGTTTTTCCCTCGGTAAAGCTCATGGCATACTCCAGCACACCGTTTACTACCACATAGTCGAATTTTTCCGAAAAAATCATGTCATTCAGGTTTCCAACCATGATCGTCAGATTTTCCTTATCCTTGTTTCTCGCATAATTGATATCTGCCCGACGTTTGGAAAGCTCCACGGAAGTCACATGACCGGCCTTGCGGCAAAGCATTCCGGTAATGGCTCCGCATCCGGCTCCGATCTCAAGAACGGAATCCGACTTTTCAGAGGATACCAGTTTAAAATATTCTCCCGCACCCCTGAAAAATGGTAGATCATTGGAAAACTCACCTCTTCCTCCGGCAGGTCTTCAAAAGATTTGCTTCCTGCGCCATTTTCAGAAGTGTTTCCTCGATATCCCCATCGGAATAATGATCCTTCGCCGTATAATAATCTAAATTCAACTCTGCCATAGTCGTTCCTCCACTTATTTCACAGATACTTTGGAAAACAGATCGAAATATCCCACTGCTTTCTTATCTGTGATCACGGTCAGGTTACACACATCGTAAAGACGATGAAATACGGTAAAATCACCATCTTTATATCCGGTGCAGCCCAGACACAGCATATATTCTCCTGCCTCCAGAGGCATCATCTGTTTGAAGGTGATCTCACGGACATCGCCTGCTTTTTGCGGTTTCAGAGGCGTATGTTCATACATGGTATTGGTTCCTGTGATCTCGGTGCCTTTCAGATCTTTCAGGGTAAATGCAAAGATCGGATCGCTGACATCTGCCTGGAACTTCACTTTCATCTGAACGGAAAATTTCTTGCCTTTTTCGATCACATTGGTGATCATACCTGTATCATCCCGGATTGCAAAATCCACGATCTCGCCAAGCTTACTGCCGTATTCCAGAACCTCGGGATTCAGGTTCAGGCTGTCCTTCATAGCTTTTCCGCTTCCGGTATGTGCTTTCAGTGAAACGTCTGCTCCGGCTTCCTGGTTCTCCGGTGCCTGTTCCTCTTCTTCATCGTCTGTGTTTTCTTCCAGATCTGCATCGTCATACTGATTGACCAGTACACGACGGTAAAGATTGACCATCTCCTTGGCACCACCCTCTGCAAGCTTCTCACCTTTGTTTAGAAGCACAACACGGTCACAGTATTTTCCGATACTGCTCAGGTCATGGCTTACAAACAGAATGGTCTTCCCCATTTCCTTAAACTCTTCGAACTTCCGGTAACATTTTGCCTGGAAAAATACATCTCCCACGGAAAGAGCCTCATCAACGATCAGGATCTCCGGATCGATATTGATAGCTACCGCAAAAGCCAGACGCACGAACATACCACTGGAGTATGTTTTTACCGGCTGATAGATAAAATCACCGATATCTGCAAAATCAAGAATGGACTGCAGCTTGTCATCGATCTCTTCTCTGGAAAAACCGATCATGCTTCCGTTGAGATATACATTTTCAAGTCCGGAATATTCTCCGTTAAATCCAGCCCCCAGCTCCAGAAGAGCTGAGATTCTTCCGTTTACGGCTATTTCCCCGGCTGTGGGCGAAAGTACGCCGGTGATGATCTTCAGGATCGTGGATTTTCCGGAACCATTTGTTCCGATAATTCCCACTGTTTCTCCCTTATGCACCTGAAAGGATACATGGTTGAGCGCATAATGCTCTTTATATTTCTTTTTTCTGGATAATCCCAGGGACTCCTTAAGACGGTCCATAGGATTATCGTAAAGCTTGTACATTTTACTGACATCATTTACTGAAATCGCAATATCTTCTGCCATTTTCAACCTCACTTTTGTGTAAATCGTTCACTCTCACAATCTGCCGCCGTTCTGCTTTTTATCCGTACAGAGCAAATCCTCCATGGGAACTGTCCGGTCCGGATCAGACGGATATCCGCCATCCGCATTCAATTAAAGCACATCTGCAAAATGCGGCTTCAGACGTTTGAATATCACAGATCCCAGTCCGAAAAGCAGGATCGTAACTACCCAGAAATAGATCGTCCATGAAGCATGGTTCCAGATCCCGACATGACCAAGCATGGAATCACGGTAGCCCGTAACTACATAGTACATCGGATTCAGCTTAAACAGCTTAATCAGCCATGGATGTGAAGAAAGCATGTCGATATCCCACATGATCGGTGTAAGCCATACACCCACCTGAAGAAAAATACCGATGATCTGGGCCAGATCACGGAAAAAAATGACGATCGCACTTGTAGCATACACAAGTCCCAGTACAAAAAGGAAAGTGCAGACAGAGTAATAAATGATCTGCAGTGTATAAAGGCTTGGTGTATATCCGTAGCATGCACATAAGAGCAGTGCAAAGGCCACAAAGAAAACATGCACGAAAAGTGCGGAGATGATTTTTACGATGGGAAGGATGCTGATCTTGAATACAACCTTCTTCACAAGATAATTGTATTCGATCAGGGCATTGGTTCCACCGTTTAATGCATCTTGGAAGAAAAACCACGGTATGATACCGGATACCAGATAGAGTACAAAAGGATAATCCGATACCGTTCCGGCCTTCAGTCTACGGAAAATACAAACCAGTAGACCAGGATCGTTACGATAGGCTGGATAAATGCCCAGACAATACCAAGATAGGATCCTGCATATTTTGTTTTGAAATCATTTTTTGCAAGGCTTAGAACCAGCTTTCGATTCTGGTACAGCTCCGCCGGCAAAGCTAATATTTTCTTCATTCTGCAATTCCTTATCGATTCTTATATTCCTGGAAGCTTCCCCACTTCTGGTCCTTGTCGGAGAAAATAAGCTCCATGCCTTCCGGGATCGGCCACTCAACGTTAATGTCCTTGTCATTCCAGATCAGTCCGCCCTCATCGTTTGGATGATAGAAATCAGAGCACTTGTAGGTGAACTCTGCATTCTCGGAAAGTACCAGGAAGCCATGAGCAAATCCTTCGGGATAAAGAACTGTTTCTTGTTTTCTGCGGAAAGGACTACGCCATACCATTTTCCAAAAGTCTTGGAGCCTTCACGAAGATCAACCGCAACATCAAACACTTCTCCGTTTACCACACGTACCAGTTTATCCTGGGGATAGCTGATCTGGAAATGAAGTCCGCGGAGAACACCGTAACGGGAGCTGGACTGATTATCCTGAACGAATTCCACATCAATGCCTGCTTCCTTGAAATCGTTATAATTGTATGTTTCCATGAAATATCCTCTGGAATCACCAAATACAGTTGGCTCGATCACTTTCAATCCTTCAATATCTCCGCACTGTGTTACTTTTATTTTTCCCATTTTTTTGTTCTCCTTTTCTGTTTTGATTTATTTGTGATGTTTCTTTTCTTTTATTCTAAGAGCCGCAAGAAGGGAAATCAGGATCAGGATCATCACTGCATGAGCATAAGAAGGATCTTACGCAGGGCAGGAATGCTCTTTTTTTCGCTGGTGTCCTCTCCGACTGTACTCTTCTCTGTTGTTTTGCTGCCATCTTCCTTTACTGCTTCTGTGGAAGCTTCCGATCCGGAAATGTCCGCTTCCTGCTGTCTTCTGCTGCAGCAGTCGGTTCCGGTACAGGTGTATCGGTTGCCTGTGCAACACTTGCAGTACCGATCAGATAATCTCCTAAATAGTAACCGGTTTCTGTTTTCCCGTTGGTATTCTCTGACTTCTCGGTAAGGGAGTTCAGCTCCACCCCTTTTGGAAGGAATACATAGCCGCCATTTACTTCTGTTTTTGTGAAATTCTCAAATGCGTAATTGAACATAGCCGTACTGTCCATACAGGAATTGGAAAGTTCTGTTCCACGCATGGTCACTGCAATATATGTGGTATTATCTCTGGTCACTCCTGTGACAAGTGTATGCCCTGCCGCAACGGTAGTTCCGGTTTTTCCACCAATGCAGCCTTCATAGTAAAATCCGCTTTCCGGTGCAAACATAGGATGATGGGTATGCAGGATCCTCTGCTGACTGTTCATATTTGTAGGCTGGATGATATAGTCCGGTGTGCCCACAACCGTACGGAATGTTTCATTTTTCAGTCCTTCTCTGAAGATCAGCGCCATATCCCGCGCAGAAGAATAATGATTATCATCCGGAAGTCCGCTGGAATTTGCAAAATGTGTATTGGTACATCCGATCTCACTGGCGCGCTGGTTCATCATATCGATAAATGCCTGCTCTGTCCCGCCGATATGCTCTGCGATCTGTGCCGCAACGTCATTGGCAGACTGGATGATCAGAGCATAAAGACAATCCTCCATAGTCAGGACTTCGCCCACCTTTGTGCCGATATTACTGGAATCTGCCGTAACATTACGCACCCCGGTCTCTGTAAAGGTCACCTTCTCATCCATGGTGGAGTTCTCCACTGCCACCAGCAAGGTCATGATCTTGGTAATGCTGGCCGGATATCTCTGTTCATCTCCGCCCTTGTTATAAAGAACAACTCCTGTGTCTGCATCCATCAGGATACCGGTATCTGAGGTAATATCCGGTCCTGCCGGCCATCCCTGGATCTGATTGGTGCTGATATCATATTTCGCATTCAGGTCCACGGCAGCCATGGTCTGTAACGGCAGCATCAGCGCCACACTGACTGCTGCGAAAACTGCCAGTAAATTTTTTATTTTTTTCATAACTCTCCCCTTCTTCTGTTAAAACCCGTCAAAGGAAGCAATAGCATCCACAACTCTCTTCGCATCCTCCATATCCAGATTATAGAACATAGGCAGTCGCATAAGACGCTCGCTTTCTTTTGTAGTATAAACATCTTCTCCGGAAAATCTTCCGAATTTTTTTCCTGCCGGTGCGGAATGAAGGGGTACATAATGGAACACACTGCAGATATCCTTTTCGCGGAGATATTTCAGAAGCCTTGTGCGTACCTGGATATCATGTACCTTAATGTAGTACATATGTGCATTATGTGTGCATTCTTCCGGTACATAAGGCTGCTGGATCTTTCCTTCCTCCGCCAGAAACCTGAGGTTCTCATTGTAAAAATCATAGATCTGCATCCGCTTATCGCTGATCTTCTTATGCTGCTCCAGCTGGGCATAAAGATATGCCGCATTCAATTCGCTCGGAAGATAGGATGATCCATAATCCATCCAGCGGTATTTATCTACCTGACCACGGAAAAACTTACTGCGGTCCGTTCCTTTTTCTCTCAGGATCTCTGCCTTCTCCAGGTACTGCTCCCCGTTGAACAGGATCGCACCGCCCTCTCCCATGGTATAGTTCTTAGTTTCATGGAAGCTGTAGCAGCCAAAATCTCCAATGGTACCAAGGGCTTTTCCCTTATAGTAGGCATCCACACCCTGGGCCGCGTCTTCCACTACCTTCAGATCATGCCTTCCGGCGATCTCCATGATCGTGTCCATCTCGCAGGCTACTCCTGCATAATGGACCGGAACGATCGCACGGGTCTTATCTGTGATCGCCTGTTCGATCAGCTTCTCGTCAATATTCATGGTATCCGGTCTGATATCCACAAATACGATCCTTGCACCGCGAAGCACAAATGCATCTGCCGTTGATACAAAAGTATAAGACGGCATGATCACCTCATCACCAGGCTGAATATCTGCCAGAAAAGCAGCCATCTCCAGTGCATGGGTACAGGAGGTTGTCAGCATCACATGGCCCACATGAAAGCGCTCTTCCATCCATGCAGAACATTTCTTCGTGTAGATCCCGTCGCCGCAGAGCATTCCTCGTTCTACTGCGTCACGGATGTACTCAAATTCCTTACCTGTAAACGCAGGTCTGTTAAAATCAATCATGTATTTCCTCTTTATTTCTCATTCTTCATGGTTTTTCTACATTAACTGTACATCCCATTTTCTCACACTCATGTTGTAAATTCAATGCCTATTTTTCTGCCGGTGCATAATCCGGGATCTGATTACGGTATTCCACCTCCTGGCCGTTGGGGTCCAGAATATGCATTTTCTCATAAAATTCCTCTGTGAGAAGATCCATTTCCTTACGATTCTCTGTTTTTACATAATATAATGCCAGATACGGATTAGGACCATGCTCAATGACCTTCTCTCCTTCCTGATAAAAGATCCAGGGCCTTTCCACCTGTTCTTTCTCTCCCAACCGAACTGCCGCAGACTGATCTCCGATGGTAAGAAGCCTTCCCTGAAAATAAATGACAGCTCCACAACACTGTGGTTTATGAACATCGTGTTCTGCAAGCATTTTTTCCAGTTTATCCGGATCATAGAGAGATGCAAGAAGAAGCTCTTCCATATTAAATCCATAGACCATATCGGTCAATTCATGCTCATATCCGAAAAATCGTGCGGCGATCTCGCAGACCTGGATACCTTCTCCCGGCTTCCAGAAAAACTGCATGGAAAGGGCTCCGTCTCTCTGGCCGGTTCTGTCCGCATATGCCTGAAGAAGTTCTGTGGCAGGCTTTTCAACTTTTGACAATAATCTGGAAGGATACACATTTCTTGTGCTGATGGGGATCTCACCTTTGGCAACAAATGTCTTTTCACGGTCTGCAATACTGATCACATGGACTTTTCCATGCCGCACCCAGGTCATCATATTGAATTCATAACCATCATTATATTCTTCCACCAAAATCTCCGGCATATCAGAAAATCCTGCTGTTTTTTCTGCCCCGTTTATCAGCTCCTCCAGATCTTCGGATATATAGATCCCGCGGGAGCCGTATTTATCCAGTGGCTTGCTGACCACCGGATAGCGAAGTCCCTCAAGCAGCTCTTTCAGCTGAGTTTTTTTGGACCTGTCTTTAAAGTATGCGATCGGGATTTTTCGAAAGCCCGGAGTGGGAAGTCCCAGTTCGGTAAGCAGTGCTCTGGTCGCTGATTTATCACGATACCAGGGAAGCTGCTCCGGTTTCAGATAACAGGGGATTCCTGCCCGGTCCGCAATCTTTACCATACATTCCAGAAGAAGGTCGGAAAAGGATGTGATGATCCCATCAATCTCTTTTTTCCGGCAGAGACAGGCGATCTGTTCCGTATCTGTTACCGGGATCTGAAATGCCTCATCTGCAAATTCTCTTGCCGGACCATTCGGATATCCGTCGCAGACAATGGTGTAGTATCCTTTTTCGCGGGCCTTCTGCACCAGCTGCACAAATTCTCCCAGTGTTCCCAGTATCAGCAATCTGTGTTTCATGATTCCGTTTCCTCCCATTCTCTTATGGAATCCGCGATATACTGCATTTCTTCTGCCCCGTATCTCTGATCACAGGGAAGCGGCAGCACATTGGCAGCCCAGTCATATTCCATGGTATCCCTGTCAAATTCTTCCAGGATATTGCGCCAGTTTGTTGGCACAAAAATCTTACGGCCTGCCAGCCAGTGTCGAAGCTCCAATCCGTTCTTATGATAATACGGATAGGCAAACGGTCCCTCCGGCACCTTCCCTGTAAAAGCATTCCTTGAAGGAAGAAGCTTCGCCAGCAGACGGTAGTTCTTTTCTCTTCTTGTTTTGATACCGGAATAATCCATAGTCCTGAGGAGGTTTCCGGTCAGACGGGACATTCGGCGGATCTCCATCTCATGATAATTTGCTGCATTATCCAGCATTTTCTGATAGAAGGTTCCGGCATCATATTCATAACGTCCCAGAATATGCTCCATTCTTCCCATGGAATGGTCCAGAGGCTTCTTTTCCGGTTCCAGCTCCGCATCGGTAGACAGATATGCTCCGTCACTGACTCCGAGAAATTTTCTGCAGGAATACAGAGTGTCCACGCCAGGCAGCGGTTTCTGAAAAAACGCATGCGTATGATCCACAATGATATTTCCATAGATTTTTTTATATTTCCAAATCTTATCATCGGTAAGCTGGCCATAATAGTTTACCAGATACAGATATTCTCCTTCCGGAAGCGTTCTCTCCTCAAGGACCGGATGCAGACTTTCATCCATATGATAAAATTCTATATCTGCCCCGAATCTCTCACAGGCACCGGTTACGGAATCGCAGAGAAAAAATGGCAGGTAGATCTTTTTGCACCTGCGTGCTTCCATCAGCCACAAAAGCGCTGTTCTTCCGAGATTCACGCCGCAGAGATCCGGATAGTATTCCTGTCCCGCCGGTTCTTCCAGTTCCAGATAGCCGCCAATCTCTTTTTCATCAGTCTGTCTCCTCCTGACGGATCACATAGTGCGGCATCTTTTTGGCCTCATTGAGAATATTCATGAGATAAATACCGATGATCCCGATTGAAAGCAATGTCAGTCCGAAAAATGCCAGCATCACAAGCATCAGGGATGTCCAGCCTTCCACTGAGATCCCACACAGAAAATATCTCACCAGATAATAGATCCCCAGCAAAAAGCTTACCAGAAAACTGGCAATGCCGATGTTTCGCACCATAAGCAGCGGAAATGCCGTATGGGCAGTAATATCATAGATGAGGTCCTTCACAAGGCGGCGAAAAGAATATCCGCTCTTTCCATATGCACGTGCTGCATGCTGCACCGGAACATTGATAATACGGTTGGAGCTTAAAACCAGAAGATTTCCGATCTGCGGAAGATATGTATTGGTCTTCAGCATGGCTTCCACCAGAAACCGGCGTATCAGTCGATAACTGGTGATCTGAAGGTTCGGATCCTTGCCGAGCATTTTGGAAGTTGCCCATACAGACAGCTTTGTGCCCAGCTTCCGGATCAGATTATGCTTACGTCCTTCATAACTTGCGATGATCACATCCACATCGTCACGTTCCTTCATTACATTGATCATTTTGGGGAGTTCCTCAGGCTGATGCTGAAGGTCATCATCCATAGTTACGATGAACTCTCCCTTTGTGTGGGCAAATCCGCACAGAAGCGCAGGATGCTGTCCGAAATTCCTTGCCATCTGGATGATCTTGACACGGGAATCTTTTCCCGGAGTTCTTGCATAACCGCAAAAGACCGGTCTTTGGACCCGTCATCTACAAGGATCAGTTCAAATTCTTCTTTTATCGTTTCCCGGAATACTTTTTCCAGACGAGTGTACAGTTCCTGCAGCGTATGTTCTGAATTGTATACAGGAACAACCACTGAATATAAACACATATCGTTTTTCCTCTCTTTTGTATCAATTGACACTTATCGTTTAATCTTATCATTTTCATTTCCTGTTGTAAACCGTTACATTGTTCAAACATTTTCTTGCATAAACCTGCCGGATGATATATATTGATTATCAGTCTATGATAATCACATTTATGATATGGAGGAAACATGACAAAAATCAAAGATTATATTCAGCTTCATCTGAATATCCTGCTGTTTTCTCTTACCAGCGTTTTTTCCAAGCTTGCATCGGTTTATTATAATAAAGAAGGGCTTCATAGTCCTCTTCTCTATGTATTTCTTTTTCTTATGATCGCAAACTGTGGGATCTACGCCATTGCATGGCAGCAGGTGATCAAAAAATTTTCTCTTTCCACGGCCTACGCCAACAAAAGCGTCTATCTTCTGTGGTCCCAGGTATGGGCTGTGATCATTTTTCACGAAAATCTTTCGCTTCAGAACATCATCGGCATCCTGATCGTTCTGATCGGAGTCTGGATGGTGCAGAGATATGAATAGAACATTTATGCTGATCATGCTGGCCGGAACCTTTTTTTCGGCAATTTCCCAGGTACTTCTGAAGCAGAGTGCCAATATGGAATACAAAAATCCCCTCCGGGAATATCTGAACTGGCGGGTGATCCTGGCCTATGGTATCTTTTTCGGAGTGCTGCTCCTGAATACCTGGTGCTACACCAAAGTGGATATGAAATTCGGGCCGGTGATCGATACTGCCGCCTATGTTTTTGTCCTGCTGTTTTCCTGGCAGATCCTGAAAGAAAAAATTTCCCGCGGAAAGATCATCGGAAATCTAATCATCATCCTGGGAATCCTTGTTTATACCTTATGAACATAAAAATGCCGGCAGCTTTACGTTCGCTGCCGGCATTTTTTATTTTTTCTTATTTGCTGCGGATACAGTTGTGTATACACCATCTTCATCAAATGTATAGCTCTTTCCGTTTTTCTTAATTGTACAGTTTTTGTACATGATTCCTGTTTCCGGATCAAAATAATATCTCTTTCCGTCCAGTTTGATCCAGCCTCTCTGCATCTTTCCATTGGAGCCAAAATAATAGGTATGGCTTTCATCGTTTCCGCTCCATGTATAGAATACATTTTTGACCATAACGCCGTCACCGCCAAAATAATATACATCATTCCTGCTGTTCATATACCGCACGTGTCTCATCATGTATCCATATTTGGCCTGAAAATAATAATAGTTCTTTCCCACCTTTTTCATGCCCTTTAATGCATGTCCGTTTTTGTCAAAATAATATTTTTTCTCCTTATAGGTGATCCAGGTATTTTTCACAAGGACTCCATTTTTGTCTACATATCTGGAAATGTTCTTGGAATCCCTGATCAGCTTTGAACGGCACATTCCTGCGGTCTTATGGATATAATATTTCTTATTTTTCACCTGAACCCAGCCGTATTTTTTGACACCATTGACATAATAAAATTTCTTTCCGTTCTCTGTTGCCCAGCCGGTTTTTCCTTTATAGTTGCTGGTATCCGGTCTGGTGGATGCTTTGTAGCCGGTCTGTGCATGCCATCTGGGTGTGATGATCTTGGTATAATCAACATAACCGAAGTCAATATCTACAGTAGAATAAGACGGGATTCCCGCAACCAGACCCTTGGTGGTATTCAGATATCCGCCACCGTCACCATCGGTGGACTGCCAGATGGTATATTTGTACTTTTTCTTGTCAGGAGCCGGGATCGTATCACCGTACCGCGCAAGCCATACATCATAACCTGTCATCTTGCTCCAGTCAAGCTTGTTGTCATACCAGTCTGTATTGCAGTAGATCATTGGATGATATCCGGCTTTTTTTACCTCATTGCAGAAGGTTTTTGCCAGATCCGCGATCTGTGATGCGGAAAGATTACGCATCTGATCATATTCAATGTCATAAACCACCGGATAGGATACTTTATATCCATCCATTTTACGGATGGCAAGCTGCGCTTCCTTCAGTGCCTGCTGTGTGTTCAGTGCAAGGCTGTACACATAGGTTCCTGTCGGAACCCCTGCCTTCTCAGCCTGCTTCATGTTGTAATCATATGTCTTATCCAGATGATTCAGGCCATAGGAAACCCTGACAAAGGCAAAATCTACATTGGACTTTTTGACCTGGCTCCAGTTGATAGTATCCTGCCACTCGGAAACATCGATTCCACGTGTGACAGCACCTTCCAGCTTCTGGCCACTTCCGTTATAGCAGACACCATTGATCTTCTTCCAGGCCTTTGAACTTACCCTGGAATTCTGTGTTGCCTTCCCGCTGGGGACTTTTTCTTCCTCAGCAACTGCCTCGCTTCGGTCTACACCTCCACCGCCCATGGCCATCGCTGTAGTTCCCATTGTTCCGATTCCCAGCAGTGCTGCCATGCAACCTGCCACCAGCCATTTCTTCCAGTTTTTCATTTTAGTTTCCTTCCATAAAGTATGTTGTTTATTTTTGCACAACTTTTATTATACATATGGAAAAATGGAAAGTAAAGCCATATATGGAAAAAGACCGATGTCAGCTCCATACAGCTGAACATCGGTCTTCTGTTATTCTATATATTTCTTTCTGGTACTGTTCGGTAAAGATCACGGAACTTCCGGGTCTGTAGGATCAAAGTTTCCGGCTCCACGGAAAGTTGCCAGCGGTCTGCGGCCTAATGGTCCCTTGAAGGATTCATTATTAACGTAATTTCCGCTGCTGTAAATGTGGATCGTAGAACCGTTACAGTTCTCATATACCACTTCGCATCAGCCACACAGGTACGGATGCATCCGTGAGATGCAGGCTGACCAAGCTTCAGGTACTCACCTGCCGGAAGATTGTAAACACTCCTGGTCGATCCGGCTACGGAATGGATAAAGATTCCTCCTGTCCGCATCCGTCAACATGTGTTCCGTACTGTCCCCAGGACGGTCCCATCAGTGGCTGCCATCTCAGACTGCGGCTCAGTCTGTATGTACCATCCATGTAGGTGTTCCGGAAAGACCTACAGAAACACGGATTGTCTTAACCGGAATCGTCTTGCTGCTGTTTGTGTATACAGTCATAACACCGTTGGTCTTATCAACCTCCAGGTAATATGGTCCTCCGTAAATATTTGAAACATCATTGCGGCGGTAACCGTTCTTATCAAAGTAATACAGTTTTCCATTGATCCATCTGCTTGTATTGGTCAGATACTTGGAACCGCTGTTCGGATCGATATATTTGACCTGATCATAGTAATCGCTGACGATCACCCAGCCGGTGGAAAAACGTCCCTGGCTGTCCAGATAACCATTTACGGAACCACGCTTCATGGATTTATTTGTCACAACGGTATAGTTCTGCAGATAGTACCAGTATTTACCGACCTTCTGCCAGCCTGATTTTTTCAGAACGCCGTTGCCGCCTGCATAATACCACTTATTCTGGTAACGGATCAATGTACTCTTGTACATCCAGCCTCTGCGCGCATTAGCATCTGATGTTGCAAAGAAATAATAATTTTTACCGATCTTGGTCTTTCCGGTTGCAAGCTGTCCTGTGCTGTTGAAATAATAGCTCTTTTTGGAGGACTTGTTTGTTACCATCTGGCTCTTATAATGATTTCCATTTTTGTCGAAATAAAACCATCCGAAGAACTGGCCTTTTGCATCGGTCACCTTCTGCCAGCCATATTTTTCAACAATCTTTCCTGCTGTACTTCCGAAATAATAAATCTTGTTGGATGCACCCGGGCAACCATGCCAGCAATTCTTCCAGGAAACTCTCTGGCCATTGTCTCCGAAATAATATCTGCTGCCTTTATACTTCACAAGTTTTTTTGTAATGACGCGGCCCTTGCTGTCTGTAATATAATATGCGTTATTCTGCGCCTTCGCCATTGTATTCGTCATAACATAGCCGCTGGCATTCAGCATGTACCGATATTTCTTGGACATTACAGGTGATACATAAACTCCATGTTTCATGATCTGTCCACGTGTGGCAGCCTTCGGGCTACAATAGATAAAACGTTTCTGATTTTTGCTGTTTAAAACATATGTCCATCCGCCATAAAAAAGCTTTCCCGGTATCTCTCCTTCCTTTGATGCCGGCTGGAAGTAATACTGATATGTTGTGGAACCGGTTGTCAGCTTCAGGATCCCTGTTCGCGGTTTTCCGTTACGCATCAGTGTATAATAAGCATTTCCGATCTTCTTGATCTTGCCTGCAAGGTTCTGAGCCTCTATGGATTTGTAATCACCCTGAGAATTATAATAGCGGAAAATAGTTCCTGTCCATAACCAGTAATTTCTCTTCTGCTGGCCAAGATTGGATGTCCACGGTGTGATCGCTTTTCCGGTGGAATCCGAATACAGGGAAGCTTTGGAGCTTTCAAGGAAATACCATTCTGTTTTCTGTGTTCCGGTATAACCTGCTGCACCTGGCTCACGGGTCATACGGCCGGTTACCAGATATCCGTCTTCATTAAAAAGATAATATCCCACATGTCCGTTGGTATCGATCTTAAGAAGGCCATCCTGTGCAGTAAAATAATTGTCTTCGATGGAACCTGTTTCTGATGCCAGAGAAGCGTTCCCTTCATCCATGGCAAGAGTCTCTGCGTTATCTACGCTCTCTGATGTTTCGGCTGCAGCTTCTGTTTCTGCGGGTGCTGTCTCTGCGGAAGCTTCTTCTGCAGACGCTGCATCTGTGGATGCTGTCTCTGTAGAAGCTTCTGCTGCGGATACTTCCTCTGTAGAAACTTCTTCTGCTGCACCTTCCTCGGCTGCAGTCTCCTGCTCTCCTTCTGCTGATTCATTCTGGATTGCCTGAGCCTGCTCACTCTCTGCTGCACCTTCCTCGGCTGCAGTCTCCTGTACTTCCTGTGCTGCTACAGCTGTTTCATCAACTGTTTTCTGCCCTTCTTCGCTGCTTTCTGCCGGATCCTCAGAAGCTTTTCCCTCCGGGGCTGCAGATGCAGCAACCTTCTTTTTGCGGAGTCTGTAAAAACCGTTTGCAGAAACCCAGTCACTTGTCTTTGCAACGACTACACCGTTTACCAGTGATGCTCCGGTAGCAAAAGTTTCCTCTGCCTTGTTGTTCTCTACTTTGTTCTGTACTGCGGTATCTGTTGCCGGTGCATCCAGTTCCCGTGCATCACCTGCACTGAAATCATCACCCGGATCTGTACTGTCCTCCGGTGTCGCATCCGGTGCTTCTGTAACCTCCGGTTTTTCTGTAGTTTCCGGTGTTTCTGTAATCTCCGGTGTTTCTATAACATCCGGTGTCTCTGCGGGGTTCTCCGGTTCAGCCGGTGTTTCTTCTGAACTGTCAGTAATACCTGCCTGATCCTCTTCTGTCTCCGGCTGCTGTACAGTCGTTCCCGCTGCATCACTGAATACATCCTCAGCCGGATCGCCGGCTGTCTCTGCTGCCATCTGCACGTCTGTACTTCCCAAAGCCGCAGCGCCGGCTTCCAGAGTTCCGCCCATGCATAATGTCAGACTGAGAAAAATTGCCACAACTCTTCTCTTCACAATAATCCCTCCTGATCATGATGATGTAAATAATTACTGTATCTGTTACGTATCATTCGCCCAGTCCGCCTTCGATAAGAGCCACAAGTGCATCTATTGCAGCCTGTTCATCCTCACCCTCGCAGACCAGTGTGATCTCATCCCCGCTTTTTACACAGGCACCCAGAACACTCAGAACACTTTTGGCATTCGCTGTACCTCCTGCATACTGAAATGTTATGGACGATTTGTATTTTATTGCCTCGCCGCACAAAAGCCCTGCGGGACGAAGATGAAGCCCTGACGGTTCCTGACCGTTACCTTATAACTTAACATTGCCGCTGTCTCCCTTTATATTACTTATCCTTCCAGCCTTATCCAAAACTGTGATTCCTTACTTACTGCTGCTGTCTACATTGGAAACCTTGGAGATCTTGATTTCGGCAGTTACATTCTCCAACAGCTTGTAGCCTTCCGGAAGACTGATTTTGATCGGTACTTCGTAACTGCCCTCCTCCCAGTCATCCATGGAAAGTACTGCTCCCACCGACTTCAGATCGAATTTGGAAAGATCTTCGTCTTCCGCCTGCACCTTTAGCTCAATATCTGCAACTTCAAATGCCAGCTGCAGATCATCAGGCAGACCTTTTACTTTGATATCCTCTGTCGGGAAGCTGTATATCTTACTGCCCTCCGGCAGGATATTGACTGTGATCCAGAGGTCCGTGCTGGATCCAGATGTCAGCTTAAGGCCATCCGGAAGAAGCTCTGACAGGTTTACTTTCTTTTCCACGTCATTGCTCTTTCCTGAAATATCCACATTCTCATTATCAAGATAAATAGTATTTCCCTGAAGTTTCAGATTATCCAGTGCTTCTTCACTTCCGGCTACGCTGAAAGTCTCCGGTACTGTCGTGACACTGTCCACAACATAACCTTCTGCCGGTTCTCCCGTATATCCCGCACTGATTCGTATATCAGAACGCACCTTCCAGAGCTTTGCCGTGACATTGACCTTTCCGTTGTTGTCAAATTTCAGATAGCTCATGGAATTTGATGAAAGTGTATCCTGATTCTTATCTGTAATGGTCAGTTCTGCGCCTGTGATCGTCGTATCCTGGTCGATTCCCTCAAGCTTTGAACTTACATCCACACTCACACTATCTATTTTACCAACCAGGGATTCCGGTCCTGTAATACGGACTTTTTCCGGATTTGCAGTAAGAGAAGCAACCTCCAGCCCCTGTGCAGGCTTGCTGTCATCACTGGTAACATTGATTGCAAATTCCTTGGTTACCTTTTTTTCCAGATGGACACTTAGATTCTGCGGTGACACCCTGACATTCTCCGGAAGTATCCCGGAACAGGTTGCTGTAATGGGGATCATTACAGGATCTGTATCGGTAGACTGGGCCTGCTGCAGGTCTGCAACTGCCTTAATATCACTTGAGGTGAGACGGTTGACTATCTTCCGCTCACCTGTAATATAAACACGTACTGAATTTTCACGATCATCCTGCATGACCATCTCGCCCAGCTGATCCACATAAGCTTCGTTGATGATCTGTACATCTGAGATCACAAAGCCTTTCGTAATGATAGGGTCATCAACATTTACTACGATCAGCCACACCAGGATTCCCACAATAATCGACATGATTTTCAAAGGGATGTTCTTAGTCAGATTTTTCTTCATGTTTCACTCTCCCTTTCAGCAGATTTCTCAGCTTACCGTTGTCAACAACCTTTTTATTCTGAGCAGAAACAAGTATTTCTCGAAGCTGTTTGCTGTTAAGCCTCTGGATAACTCACCGCCTCTGGCCACAGAAACCTGTCCCGTTTCTTCCGAAACAATGATCGTAAGAGAATCCGTAGCTTCACTGATACCCACACCTGCTCTGTGTCTTGTTCCCAGCTGTTTGCTCAGTTCCATATTATCTGAAAGAGGTAGATAGCAGGTTGCTGCTACCACGCGGTTACCTCGCACGATCACCGCTCCGTCATGAAGAGGTGTATTATGCTCAAAAATATTGATCAGAAGCTGACTGGTAAGGATACCGTCAATATTGATACCGGTTCTCACATATTCATCAAGCCGGATCTCTTCCTCGATCACGATCAGTGCTCCGGTCTTAACTTCACCCATATCAAAACAGGCCTTTACCAGTTCATTGATAGTCTTGTCATTAAAACGCTCCTGTACTTCCCTGCCGGAATCAAAGGGAATAATGTTAGAAACAAACTTCTTCTGTCCCAGCTGCTCCAGGGCCTTCCTCAGCTCCGGCTGAAAGATTACGATCACACCGATCACCAGCACATTAGCCAGATTCCGGAAGATCCAGAGGATCGTATTCATTTTGAAGATATATGCGACCAGGATAAATCCAAGGACGATCAAAATGCCCTTCAGAAGGTATATGCACGTGTGAATTTGATCCATGCCATAAACTGATATACAAAAAAGGAAATCAGTCCGATCTCAATGATATCTATCACGCCAAATCCCGGAAGGGAAATTTTTCCCAGATATCCGACCACAACTGTCAGCACATTCTGCATAAGTCTCCTCCTTTCTTCCTGAGCTATTCCAATCGTTCCTGTTTAAAGATCCTTCAGTGATTCCTCCAGCTGTTTTTCGAAATCGATCTTGTCCAATCCCTGCGGTTTCTCACTTACTGTATTTTCGGAAACCATATCCGGCATCTTTACTGTATGCATTTCTTTCTTCTCATGAAATACATCATCACTGAAAGACACAACACTGTCTTCTTTTTTTTCTTCCTTTACCGGCTCCGCATTGATCTTTTTGATACTTCTCTCAGAAGTGGCGACCGATGCCTTCGGAACGGCTTTTACGTAGTAATAGTACTCATCATCCTCATATTCCAGACGTTCTGTTCTGCTGTAATCTCCGCCAAAAACAAAGAACTCCAGAACAAATCCTGCCAGTACGGAAACCACTGTGGACAGGATCATCGGCACCATGGCTACCGTAATACTAAGGCAGAAATCTCCGGCAAGGATAATCAGGATATAGATCACGCCGCCGGCAATGACAGCGATCCTCCATGCATAATCAAACGCCCGTGTTCTCAGAAGGTTCACAAACAGGACCACTGCCACAAACGCAATCACCGTGATCCACATTGCCCAGTTGTGGACAAGTCCGTCAGAGATCAGCTTCAGTTTTTCTGTGATCTCTGCGGCAGGATCACTGAGTGCCGCCGACTGCGCATGTACAAACCGTATAAAATAATAGATCACAACACCGCATCCGGCCGGAAGCGCTGACAATGCGCTGCCCAGCAGGCCTGCTCCGATCGGCATAAGTGCAGGAACACCAAATCCAAAGGAAAGTGGTGTAAGGATCATTGCAAGATTCTGTGACCTGCTGAATCTGAGGAACAGAATCATCATCAACAGAATAAGAAGCAGCATAAATCCTGCCGTTTCGATCCCGACTGCATAACAGTGACCGATCATCAACGCAAATCCCATAAACATCATCACGGAAACCGGAAGGATCGAACATACAAGCGCCAGGATCAGGACAATAAAAATATTATCCAGCTGTTTCATGTAGCCCATATTGCTGTTGATCCAGAGAAAATAGGCAAATGCCAGAACAAACTTCAGGACCGGCAGTATATATACTTCATATTGTCCGTAAAATCTTTTGATATTCTGTTTGATCTCAAGTAAAGCTGTCATTTTCTATGTCCTCCTGCATTTCTCCGGACCGGATTTCTTTTTTCCTCCCGCCCGTAGATTTTTTCCAGTCTTGTAAGATCCTGATAATATTCCCTGACACTTTTTTTTGCCCGGAAATATTTCACAGAATACTGGATGTAGGTCAGTATCGAATACATGACAAGTACGATCAGATAGCCGACGACGATATAGATCCCAACCTCGACCAGATTAATCTTATTCACATTATCCATAAGATATTCGCTGAAATATGCAGCAACACCTGCAAGTCCCAATACATACCCGATCGTTACCAGAAAAAAGTTTCTGATCAGTGCAAGTCCAATATAATCACTTCGATAATATCTGCTCACCGGAAGATACTTCCTGCCTTCGCCATGTTCATACATAGCCAGACGGTTCATGATCTTCACTTTTTCTTCATTTACCATAAAAATAACTCCTCATAAGCTTTCTTTATCAGGAAAATCCCCGATATATGATCCGCATTACGCTTTCCATACAGTTATACTGTTTAACTGCAATCAAATTTATTGTAGCATAGTTCCATACCTATGAAAAGTGTTTTTTCGGCTGTTTCATGCCCTTCCTGCGCATATTGTCAGAAAATAAACTTTCTCTGCGCCGGCCTCAAGAAGACACATTGCCATGGCATCTGCTGTACTTCCTGTTGTGTATACATCATCCACCACAAGTACAGAAAAACCCGTGATCTTTTCGGTTACCCGATATGCATTTTTCAGGTTCTGACGCCTCTGTATGGCATTGAGTTTTTTCTGAGATCTTGTGCTTCGTATCTTCTTTACCAGATGCTCATTCCATGGGATCCCTGTAAGATCACTGAGCCTTTCTGCCAGATACGCTGCCTGGTTAAAGCCTCTCATCCTTTTTTTTCTGGGATGCAGAGGAACGGGAACGATCAGATCAGGCTTCCACCGTTCCAGATATTTTTTTCCGAAGACGCTCATTGCCTTTGCATAAAAATCCCCATATTCCCGACATCCGTAATACTTAAATCGTACCAGAGACTGTCTCCAGACCTCTCCGTACCAGAAAATACTTCTGCCCTCCGTAAAATGATGAGCACCCTTGCGGCAGTCTTCACAGTATTCTTCTTCCATTTTTACTGGTCTTCCGCATTTCATACACCGGGGACCGGATATAGGTCTGACCTTTTCGGAACACTCCGGACAGATCAGCCGATCTTTTTCTTTCAGTATCTGATGACACAGCGGGCATTTTTTCGGGTAAAGCATGTCCAGTAAAAAATCTGCTGTTTTTTTCAAGAAAGTCCTTTCTCCCCGATGGCGCTCTCTTTCTGTTCAGATTCATCCAGCTCCCGGATCCGTCTGTCCAGAGAGCTGTATCTCTGCTGCTGTTTTTCATTGCGGATCATCTCCGCAAAAGTGGTCTCGCTGCCTACTACGGTAACACATTTTCTGGCTCTGGTCACTGCTGTATACAGAAGATTCCGATTCATCAGCATCCTTGGTCCGGAAAGGATCGGAAGGATCACTGCCGGATATTCTGAGCCCTGGGACTTATGTATGGTCACTGCATAGGCGAGTTCCAGTTCCTCAAGCTGTTTGAAGGAATATTCTGCCTGTCTGCCATCCTCAAATTCCACGGTGGCCGTTTCCGCAAATTCATTGATCTCCGTCATAATACCGGTATCTCCGTTAAACACGCCCACGCCTTTATCCACAGGAATCTTGTATCGTCCAAGGATTTCCCACTCCAGCTGGTAATTGTTCTTCACCTGCATCACCTTATCCCCTTCACGGAAAAGACGCTGTCCGATCTCTTTCTCCTTTTTCTTTTCATCCGGCGGGTTCAAATATCTCTGAAGGATCTGGTTCAGCCGCTCCACACCTAAAAGTCCCTTACGCATAGGAGTAAGCACCTGAATCTCATAAGGCTTTGCATCTACATAACGCGGAAGCTTCTCCTGGATCAGTGCGATCACCACACGGATAATGATGTCCGCGTCATATCTTTTCAGAAAAAAGAAATCCCGGCTCTTGTTATTGATGGTCACCTGCTCGCCCCGATTGATCTTATGGGCATTCACCACAATATCACTTTCAGATGCCTGGCGGAAAATCTTTTTCAACTCTACTACCGAAAAACAGCCGCTGCGGATAATATCCCTCAGAACATTTCCCGGGCCTACACTGGGAAGCTGATTTTCATCACCTACCAGGATCAGCCTGGTCCCTGCTGTCACTGCAAGAAGCAATGAATGCATCAGTGCGATATCTACCATGGACATCTCATCAATGATGATCACATCCGCTTCCAGCGGATTCTCCGAATTCCTGTCAAAATGAACTGCACGGCCTTCCTGCTCTTCCTCCGGCATCCCGTTCAGTTCCAGAAGTCTGTGGATCGTCTGAGCCTCGTATCCGGTAGCCTCTGTCATTCGCTTGGCTGCACGGCCGGTAGGGGCTGCAAGTCGCAGCTCAGCGCCTTCCTCTTCAAAATAACGGATAATAGCATTGATCGTTGTAGTCTTTCCGGTTCCCGGCCCTCCGGTCAGAATGAACAGACCATGACTGGCAGCTGCCGCCACTGCCTGTTTCTGCATTTCATCTAACCGGGTTCCTGTCTCCTTCTCGATCCTGTTGATCCGTTTCTCCACCATTCCCTCATCTTCCGGGCAGAGAATGTTCAGCTCACAGAGCATTCTGGCTGAATTCAGCTCAAGATAATAATATCGTGTGGGATAGACAACTGCACCTTCTTCTGTCTCTTTCAGGATCAGTTTCCGGTCTACTATCATGTCCATGAGATGTTTTTCCATGTAGGAGGAATCTACTCCCAAAAGTCCTGATGCCCTGGAAAAAAGTTCCTCCTTTGGAAGATAGATATGGCCTTCTCCTGAAGCCTGTAGGAGAGTATACAGCATTCCGCTTCTTATCCTGTAATCTGAATCTGTATGGATCCCGATCCGGGAAGCGATCTCATCTGCGATACGGAATCCCACACCACTGATATCCTCTGCAAGGCGATACGGATTCTCCTGCAGGACTCCATATACAGTCTGTCCGTATTTCTGATAGATCTTTGCGCCGAGATTCAGCGATATCCCGTATTTCTGGAGAAAGATCATAGCGCGGCGCATATCTGCTTTCTCCGTCATCTGTTCTGCGATCTCCATGGCCTTTTTTTCGCTGATTCCCTTGATCTCAGCCAACCGCTCCGGTTCTTCCTCCACAATACGCATGGTATCATCGCCGAAACGACGTACGATCCTGGCTGCCAGTGCCGCACCGATCCCTTTGATCGCGCCGGAACCCAGATAACGTTCCATGGCCAGTGCATCCTCCGGCATTTTTTCTACGTAGGAGGATATCTGAAACTGTTTACCATACACCGGATGTGTTGTATAATTTCCGGAAGCTTCAATGGCAGCCCCCTGGGTGATTGCAGGAAATGTTCCCACACAGGTCAGTTCCTGTTCCTCTTCCATCCCTTTCAGTACCATGACCGTATATCCATTATCTTCATTCCGGAAGATCACATGATCTATATATCCTGTAACTGTCTCACTCATTTTCTTCTCCATCTGTAAACCTCTGATAACAGCAAAAGGCACTGCAGCTGCAGCGCCTTATCTGTATGAGTTTCCTGCGGCAGTCTCTTCTCTGCTCCTGTGCCGTCCAGACGACCCATAACGGTTTACATCCTTGACATGATTTCCGCATATTTTCCTGTTCCTGCAGCCACTACAAGCATTGCATCCTGTACAGTCAGTGTGCTGACTCCTGTTTTCTGCTCGATCAATGTATCCATTCCATGCAGCATGGCACCTCCACCTGTAAGAACGATTCCTCTGTCCATGATATCTGCCGCCAGCTCTGGTGGTGTTTTTTCAAGAACACCATGTACAGTCTCCACGATCTGCCCGGTCGTTTCCCTCAAAGCGGTCCGGATCTCCTCAGAAGTCAGTGTTGCCACCTTTGGAAGTCCTGTGATGATATTTCTGCCCTTGACCTCCATCGTTCGAAGATCCGCTTCTTCACTGGCTGTTCCGATCTTGATCTTGATATTCTCCGCTGCATCCTCCCCGATAAAGAGACTATGCTTCTCACGTACATAATTCATGATCGCATGATCAAAATTATCTCCTGCAACCTTCACAGAAGCGGAAACAACCACTCCCCCTACCGATATGACCGCAACATCCGTAGTCCCTGCACCGATGTCCACGATCAGATTACCAAATGGCTTGGTGATATCTACACCTGCACCGATAGCAGCAGCGATAGGCTCGTCCACAAGAAAAACTTCCCTAGCTCCTGACTGATAGGCAGCTTCCTCAATTGCTTTACGCTCAATCTCCGTGATCCCGCTCGGAACACTGATGCTGACTCTCGGTTTCCGGAACGCTCTTCGTCCCATAGCCTGTGAAATAAAATATTTCAGCATCTTTTCCATTACATTATAATCTACGATCACACCTCTTCGGATCGGCCAGATCACTTCCATATTGGAAGTCATATGGCTTGCCATCTGTCTGGCTTCCTCACCGATCGCTCTGATCTTCTCTGTATCTTTATCATAAACAACCACAGAGGGCTCTCTTAAAACGATCCCCTTGCCTGTGGAAAACACCAGACTGTTTCTGGTTCCCAGATCGATTCCAATATCCTTTGCCGGCATAAATCCTCCCGCCTGCGTCATACTCATTCGTATGCTGACGCATTTCTGACTTATTCTGTTCCGGTCTGTGCCGAAACGTTCCCGCACTTCATTATATACAAAACCACAGAAATTGAAAAGAACTTTTACCGGTTATTTCTGTTCCAGATATTTTTTCACATATTTGCCGGTGTAGGAAACCGGATTCTCTGCTACTTCCTCCGGAGTTCCTCTGGCAATTACCGTTCCGCCTCTGTCACCGCCTTCCGGTCCGATATCAATAATATGATCTGCCGTCTTGATCACATCCAGATTGTGCTCAATGACCACAACGGTGTTTCCTCCTTCAGACAGACGGCGCAGGATCTCGATCAGCTTGTGAACATCCGCAAAGTGCAGTCCTGTGGTAGGCTCATCCAGGATATAGATCGTCTTTCCGGTACTGCGCTTGCTGAGTTCTGTAGCAAGCTTGATCCGCTGTGCTTCTCCTCCGGAAAGAGTAGTGGAGGCTGCCCCAGACGGATATAGGAAAGCCCTACATCATACAGAGTCTCGATCTTTCTCCGGATCGACGGTACATTTTCAAAAAATGTCAGTGCTTCTTCCACAGTCATATTCAATACATCATAAATGCTCTTGCCCTTATACTTCACTTCCAGAGTCTCACGATTGTAGCGTTTGCCCTTGCAGACTTCGCAGGGCACATATACATCCGGAAGAAAATGCATCTCGATCTTGATGATTCCGTCACCGCTGCAGGCCTCGCACCGTCCGCCCTTGACATTAAAACTGAAACGGCCCTTCTTGTAGCCCTTTGCCTTGGCATCTGCGGTGGCTGCAAAAAGATCACGGATCTGGTCAAAAACCCCGGTATATGTGGCAGGATTGGAACGGGGAGTTCTTCCGATCGGAGACTGGTCGATATTGATCACCTTATCCAGCTGATCGATACCCAGGATGTCATCATGTTTCCCGGGGATCACTCTGGCACGGTTCAGGTCTCTGGCAAGTCTCTTGTACAAGATCTCATTGATCAGAGAGCTCTTACCGGAGCCGGAAACACCTGTGATACAGGTCATCACTCCAAGAGGAATATCTACGTCGATATGCTTCAGGTTGTTCTCTGCCGCACCCTTTATATGAAGAAATCCGATTGGTTCCTTCCTCACTTCCGGTACCGGGATCTTCAGCCTTCCACTTAAATAAGCTCCTGTCACAGACTCCTCATTTTTCATCAGATCCTCAGCTGTCCCCATTGCGACCAGTTGTCCACCATGTTCTCCGGCTCCGGGGCCGATATCGATGACACAGTCTGCCGCACGCATGGTATCTTCATCGTGCTCCACCACGATCAGACTGTTTCCAAGATCACGGAGCCGCATCAGTGCCCCCAGAAGCTTGTCATTATCTCTCTGGTGAAGCCCGATACTCGGCTCATCCAGGATATATGCAACCCCCACAAGCCCGGATCCGATCTGTGTGGCAAGACGGATTCTCTGAGCCTCTCCGCCGGAAAGGGTTCCGGTAGCTCTTCCAAGCGAAAGATACTCCAGACCAACCTCTGCCAGAAATCCAACCCTGGCGCGGATTTCCTTCAGGATCTGCCTTCCAATAAGCTCCTGCTGCTTTGAAAGCTTCAGATTGCGGAGAAAACCCTGCAGCTTCTGTACCGGCATATTGGTCACTTCATAAATATTCTTATCCGCCACAGTCACTGCCAGTGACTCTTTCTTCAGCCTCTGTCCCTTACATGTGGTGCACGGAGTAATCTGCATAAAGCTCTCGTATTCCTGCTTCATGGCCTCAGAACCGGTTTCACGGTATCTCTGCTCCACATTGCGGATCAGTCCCGGGAACGCCACATCGTAAACACCTTCTCCTCGCTGTCCTTTATAATAAACCTTCACAGAATGACCGCCGGTACCATGGATGAGGATATCCTGAACCTTTTTCGGATACTCGCAGAAAGGCGTATCCAGAGAAATTCATATTCCCTTGCCAGGCATCCAGGATCGCTCTGGAAAAGCTTCCCTGCGTGGTACAGGACTGCCATCCGAGAACAGCGATAGCCCCTTCATTGATACTCAGTTTCTTATCCGGGATCATCAGATCGATATCAAATTCCATCTTATATCCAAGACCCAGACACTGCGGGCAGGCACCAAATGGATTATTAAAGGAAAAGCTCCTGGGTTCGATCTCATCAATGCTGATGCCACAATCCGGGCAGGAAAAACTCTGGCTGAAATTCAGAAGCTTCCCGTCCATAGTGTCTACTACCAGCAGACCATCCGCCAGATCCAGTACGGTTTCAATGGAATCGGAAAGACGCTTCTCTATTCCCGGTTTCACAATAAGTCGATCCACAACGATCTCAATGTTATGTTTGATATTCTTATCCAGCTTGATCTCCTCGGAAAGCTCATAGAGATTTCGTCGATCTGCACTCTCACATACCCGCTTCTTCTGGCTGATCCAGAAGTTTGACATGGGTTCCCTTGCGGCCCCGTACTACCGGTGCAAGAAGCTGGATCTTCTGGCGTTCCGGAAGCGTCATGATCTGATCCACCATCTGATCTACCGTCTGTTTGCGAATTTCCCTTCCACATTTGGGACAGTGCGGGATTCCCACACGGGCATACAGAAGTCGGAAATAATCATAGATTTCTGTTACCGTACCCACTGTAGAACGGGGATTCCGGTTCGTTGACTTCTGATCAATGGAGATTGCCGGCGGAAGACCCTCGATACTCTCCACATCCGGTTTCTCCATCTGTCCCAGGAACTGCCTCGCATAGGAAGAAAGTGACTCCATATAACGTCTCTGTCCCTCTGCATAAATGGTATCAAATGCAAGAGATGACTTACCGGAGCCGCTGAGTCCGGTAAGTACCACAAACTGGTCTCTGGGAATATCGACGCTGAGATTCTTAAGATTATTCTCATTGGCTCCGCGTATCCTGATAAAACGCTTCTTATCGTTTGCTTCTGCTGACATGAAACCTCCTACTCTGTCCGGTCATACAAAAATATTCCGGTATTCTTCTCAACAGCAGAATCTACCTCTCTTATTCTGCTGTAAAACTTCTGATTTTTTATCAGTATACTGCCAGAACATCCGTTCGTCAAGGTGAAAAAATCGACAAATTTTTCTACAGCAGAAAATCTGCCATCACTCCATTGCTCACATGGATTCCCTTTCGCGAAAGATATATCCTGTCTCCTTTTTGTTCCAGCATTCCGATCTCCAGATGCTTTTTCAGGACCTCTCCGTAAACGTTTTCCATATTTTTTCCGAAATATTCCGCAAACGCTTTCATTGAAACGCCCTCTGTCATCCGAAGCCCCAGAAACATAAACTCAGCCATCTCATCTGCCTCTGTAAGACTCTCCATATTCTGACGGATCTTATCCGGAAACGCACTGTTTCCAATATATTCCTTCATATCCGCAGTATTGGAAAAACGCATATGATCCAGAAGTGAAGACGCCCCAAGTCCCAGCCCCAGATAATCGATTCTCTGCCAGTATCCCTTATTATGGCGGCATTCCCGTCCGCCTTTTGCATAATTGGAGATCTCGTACTGATGAAACCCATATTCCTCCAGGATTCCTGCCGTATTCTCATACATACGGTACTCCGTATCCTCATCCGGTAATTTCAGCTTTCTCTCCCCGAAAGGAGTGCCTTCCTCAATGATCAGACTGTAGGCGGAAATATGTTCCGGCGAAATCCCTGCCACCGTGCGAAGATTTTTTCCCAGTCTTCATAGGTCTGTTCCGGAATGGCACTCATCAGATCGATATTGATATTGGAAAAGCCTGCATCCCTTGCCATAAAAAAGCTCTCCTGAAACTCTTCCCACGTATGGATCCTTCCAAGGATCTTTAATTCCCGGTTCTGCGGGGACTGAAGCCCCAGACTCAGCCGGTTGATCCCGTGTTCCAGATATATCTGAAGTTTTTCTTTATATAAAGTCCCCGGATTTGCTTCGATAGTGATCTCAGCATCCGGGGCCATAAAAAACTTATTTCTGATCTGATCCAGTATCTCTCCCACAAGAGACGGATCCGGCACGGAAGGTGTTCCTCCGCCGATAAAAACTGTGGTGATCTCCCTGTCCGAAAAATCCGGAACAGCAGCGATCTCCCTTTCCAGAGCCTGGAAATATTCACGCTGCCTCTCTTTTCCTGCAGGTCCGGAAAGGAAATCACAGTAATCGCATTTTTTTACACAAAACGGAATATGGATATAGAGCTCCAGCGGTTTTTTCGCCTTATTCTCCATCCATGGCTCCTTCCTCTCCACCGGCATCTGTTGTATCAGTATCTTCACCGGAGGCTGCAGCTTCACCGGCAGTATCCATGCTTCCATCCGAAGCAGCCGGTGTCGGTGTCACGCCATCTATCCCCAGGGCCTCGCTGCCGTTTTCTGCCAGGTACTCATTGACCATTGTCAGATTTCCATTGCTCGTCACTGCATCCGGATCTACTGTTTTCGGATCAGGAGTGGCAGTCGGTTCCGGCGCTGTGCTGATTTTGATCACACTTTCCTCTTCTGCATTTTTCTTCTTTGAACCACATCCGGTAAGCAGAGCTCCTGTCATAGCCAGAAGTCCTGCTGCCAGAAACAGTTTTTTTATATTTTTTTTTCAAAAAGTCATCTCCTATTTATCATCCAGCTTCAGGACACTCATAAATGCCTTCTGCGGGATCTCCACGTTACCTACCTGACGCATACGTTTCTTACCTTCCTTCTGTTTCTCCAGAAGCTTCTTCTTACGGGAGATATCTCCACCGTAGCACTTGGCAAGTACGTCTTTACGCATGGCTCTTACCGTCTCTCTGGCAATGACCTTGCTTCCGATAGCTGCCTGGATCGGGATCTCAAAGAGCTGTCTCGGGATCTCGTCTTTCAGCTTCTCACACATCTTTCTTCCGCGCTCGTAAGCAGTATCTGCATGCACGATAAAGGAAAGAGCATCCACTTCTTCTTTATTCACAAGGATATCCAACTTCACAAGCTCACTTCTCTCATATCCGTCCAGTTCGTAATCCAGGGATGCATAACCTCTGGAACGTGATTTCAGTGCATCAAAGAAATCATAGATGATCTCGTTCAGCGGCAGTCTGTATTTCAGGAGTGCACGGGTTTCTTCCATATATTCCATGCCTTCATACTGACCACGTCTCTCCTGGCAAAGATCCATGATCGCACCAATGAACTCTGTGGTTACCATGATCTCTGCCTTCACCATGGGCTCTTCCATGTATTCGATCTCTGAAGGATCCGGAAGGTTGGTGGGATTGGTCAGCTCGATGATCTCACCATTGGTTTTATAGACCTTATAGATAACACTCGGTGCTGTAGTTACAAGATCCAGGTTATACTCTCTCTCCAGACGCTCCTGAATGATCTCAAGATGAAGAAGTCCCAGGAAGCCGCAGCGGAAACCAAATCCAAGAGCGACCGATGTCTCCGGTTCATAATAAAGGGAAGCATCGTTGAGCTGAAGCTTCTCCAGTGCGTCACGGAGATCGCCGTACTTGGCACCATCTGCCGGATAAAGGCCACAATAAACCATAGGGTTTACCTTCTTATACCCCGGAAGCGCCTCTGCACAGGGGTTGTCCGCATCCGTTACCGTATCACCCACGCGGGTATCACGGACATTCTTGATGCTGGCTGTGATATATCCGACCATGCCTGCTGTCAGCTCGTCACATGGGATAAACTGACCCGCTCCAAAATATCCAACCTCCACAACCTCCGTGGTGAATCCGGTCGCCATCATATGGATCCTCGTGCCCTTTTTCACACGTCCGTCCTTCACTCTGCAAAATACGATAACACCCTTATAAGGGTCATAAACAGAGTCAAAGATCAGAGCCTTCAGCGGTGCATCCACATCCCCCGACGCGCCGGGACCTTATTGACGATCTGCTCCAGGACCTGGTCTACATTCAGTCCTGTTTTTGCGGAGATCTGCGGTGCATCCTGCGCCTCAATTCCGATCACATCCTCAATCTCATTGATAACACGCTCCGGATCCGCACTTGGAAGGTCAATCTTGTTGATCACCGGAACCACATCCAGATCATGGTCCAGTGCCATATATACATTGGCAAGTGTCTGAGCTTCGATTCCCTGTGCTGCATCCACAACAAGGATCGCTCCGTCACAGGCAGCAAGGCTTCGTGAAACCTCATAGTTAAAGTCTACATGTCCCGGGGTATCGATCAGGTTAAAAATATACTCATTTCCGTCCTTGGCTTTGTATACAATACGAACCGCCTGGGATTTGATGGTGATTCCTCGTTCTCTCTCAAGGTCCATGTTATCCAGAACCTGGGCCTGCATTTCCCTTTCGGTAAGAAGTCCCGTCATCTCGATGATACGGTCCGCAAGTGTTGACTTGCCATGGTCAATATGTGCAATGATACAAAAATTCCGAATTTTACTCTGGTCTATCATTTAGGAAGTCCTCCTTAAATTTCTCTCGTATAAAGCGTTCAGAACGCATATTTTTCCATACTGCTCTTTATCATACCATATTTCAGTCTTCTTTGTCACTGCCTTTCAGAACTCTGTTTAAGATATCTGCAAAAGGTTCCATGGCATTTCGGACTTCCTCCACGGTATTTGTCTGCGCTCCGGCCTCCAGAAGCAGCGCACGTGGCTTAAGATGCAGATTATAGCGAAGACCTGCCAGATAGATTCCCCGGTAAAGATCGGGGTAATACTGTGCCGCCTGATATTCCAGCTGAAAGGAAAATGCCAGATTCTCTTCTATGTAAGGATTGGGCAGATAACTCACTGCCCCCTGACTGACTGTATAGCTTAATCCATTATAAAAAAGTAGCTGAGCAGTAGGTTTTCCATTCACCTGCGTTACCAGATGCCGGTCATCCGGCACACCATCTCTGTGAAGGTCGATCACAACTTCAATGGTGGGGTTTTCCTCCAGCACTTTTTTCTATGGAGCCCTGGCATAATCATAAGCCTTGCTCCTGTCCAGTGTTCCTCCCATCATATCAAAGGAATCTGTTATATGAATGACCTGGTACCGTATGTTTTTTCCAGAAGTTCAGTAAGATAATCTCCCACTCCTACGATGGTGTCCTCAGTCTGTCCTTCTCTTGAATCTGCAAAAGCCTCCTGGGAATGGGTATGATAGATCAGGATCTGGGGTACCGATGAATCCTTTTTAACGGACAGATCCTCCTTCAGAAAACGGGGCGCACTGATCTGCTGTGCATTCGTCTCCGTATTGGAATCCAATATAAAAACTGATTCATCACATAGTCAAAATCTGCCAGTTTCGCCTGAGACAAATCAATCTGCGGATGTGGCAGTGCCACTGTCTCCTGTTCCTTCGCGGTATTTTCACCGGATCGGTTCTCCTCTGACGCCGGAGTCTCCTGTTCTGCAACTTCCTGTCCTGTGTCTCCCGACTCCGTAACTTCCGGCTCTGCATTTTCCTTACCGGTCTCCTTTTCACTTTTTTTGCCGTCAGAAGATTTTTTCTCTGCCTCTTCCGCTTCTTTCTTTTGAATTTCTTTTTCTTTTGAAGCTCTTCTTTCTTCTGAAGCTCTTCTTTCTTCTCCACCTCTTCCGCCTCGGCCATCAGCAGCGTCTCCTGCTCTTTTCGGTTCTCTGCTTCCACTTCTTTACCCAGATGCTCTGCGTTTTTTTCCTGCAAAAGCATCTCTGTTTCCCTGTCTCTGCCATTTTCCTTCTGCAGAGCTTTCTTTTCCAGAAAGCAATACAGCGGCAGCTGTCTGTAGATCTCACCATGCCTGAAAAAATCTCCCGGAAGGACAGCCACCACACACAGGAAAATCAGGCTCAAAACCACGCAGAAAGCCCTCTGGATATTCGTCACCCACGATCACCTCTTATGGTATTTTATGACCTGTCCTCTTCGATTAGACTATCGGAAAAAGCCAGATTCAGTCCCTCGGAAATGGTAAAGCTTAAATACCGTACCGTTTCATCCACATCCTTTGGTGTTACAAACATGGTGTAAAGCTTCGGCGAGATCATTTCTTCCAGAAACTCCTTCTGCTCATCTTCCTCCAGCGCCTCCAGAAGCTCCGCCATGGAATCATGGACAATAGTAGCCGCATCCACCACAGTCGGAACACCGATCCCGATCACACGGACCGAAAGATTTTCTTCATTCAGGCCTTCCCTGTGATTCCCCACGCCGGAGCCCGGACTGATCCCGGTATCCGTGATCTGGATCGTCCGGTTAAGTCTTGTCGTACTTCTGGCCGCCAGCGCATCTACGGCGATCACCAAATCCGGCTTTGTCTCAGAAACAACACCCCGAACAATTTCCAGGTTCCATTCCGGTCTGTGCCATCACACCCGGAACGATCCCGCTGATCTGGTGCATTTTCATATGTCCATTGCTCTTCAGCCCATATTCCCGAATCACATGCCTTGTCATGTGAAGATTGGAAACTGTACGAGGACCAAGGGAATCCGCAGTAATCTCCTGATTTCCAAGCCCTACCACCAGAATTGACAACTGACGTCCAAGATCGATCAGTTCCCTTAAATGATGTGCCACTTCTTCAGAAATCTCCCTGTGATAATCCTCATCCGGAACGGAAAGATCCGGTGCCTCAATGGTAATATAGGTTCCCTGTGGTTTTCCCATGTCCTGGCTCCGTTTTCCGTTGTGATCCTTACAACTGTAGTACGCACCTCCTTTTCCTCATCGTATTTTTCCCTGATCTCTACTCCATGTACTTCTACATTTTCCTCCCGAAAGCGTTCCGTTGCTTCCAGCGCCAGGTCTGTTCTGATTCTGCTCCTTCCAGCCATACTCTCATCCTCTTTTTCTGTAAATCAAAAAGATATTTTCGCTGCTGCCTGCAGCTTTTCCAGTGTTTTCCCTTTTATTATTTCCCTTTTTCCCATAAATATGTATCATTTCCGCTTTTACACACAGCATCTGGTATTTTCGCATATTTTTTTTTGAATTTTTGCGAAAAACATCTTGACATTCCTGTGCACGTATAATAATATATATAAGCATGTTTCATAGGAGCGCCCGTGTCTGTTCCTGTGAATGTAATTTAATATTATATTTTTAAGGAATCGGAGGTGTACGAATTGGCTAACATTAAATCCGCAAAGAAGAGAATCTTAGTTAACAGCACTAAGGCTGCAAGAAACAAAGCAATCCGTTCTGCAGTTAAGACTTCCATCAAGAAAGTTGAGACAGCAGTTGAGAATAAGGATAAGGCAGCTGCAGAGGTTGCTCTTAAGGACGCAATCTCCACAATCAGCAAAGCTACATCCAAGGGCGTTTATCACAAAAATAACTGCGCCAGAAAAATTTCCCGTCTTTCCAAAGCTGTCAACAGCATTGCGTAATAGACCACGGAATATTTTAGTTATAAGCTTATAAGTAAAAGGAAAGACAGTCGAACCGTCAGCGACTGTCTTTTTTTGTATATAGATTTCTGCATTTGACCAAAAGGAGTTTTTTATGATATCTCATCCCTTTCCCTACCGCATTATCCGCAGCAGCCGGAAAACCCTGGCGATCCAGGTCAGCGTTTCCGGTCAGGTGACTGTCCGCGCTCCACACACAATGCCAGATTCCACCATCCATCGTTTTCTCTCACAGAAAGAAAGCTGGATCCTGGAGCATCTCTCACACGCTGCCACTGAGCCGGCACAGTCCCCGGCTGAAAATCCGCCTCTTTCGGAATTCCGCCGCAGTTATTATATGGAATCCGCCAGAAAAATATTCAAAAGAAAAACCGCAGCCTACGCCAGAAAAATGGGCGTAACCTACGGCCGTATCACGATCCGGGAACAAAAAACCCGCTGGGGAAGCTGCACCAGCGAAGGAAACCTGAACTTCAACTGGCGGCTGATCTTCGCCCCGGAAAAAATCCTGGATTATGTTGTGGTGCACGAACTTTCCCACAGAAAAGAAATGAATCATTCCCCTGCCTTTTATGCAGTGGTGGCATCTGTGATGCCGGAGTATAAAGCCTGCGAAAAATGGCTCAGGGACAACGGAGCGACCCTGTGGCAGAACCCGGCTCCGTAAAACTCAGGCTCTCACTGCTCTCGCCGAGCTGTACTTCACGATCAGAAGCTCCACGCTGAGCACATCTCCAAGTGTACCTGTCTTTACCGCCTCTTCCGCATCCACAAAATCCCGCACGGCATTCTCCAGCTCTTCCACAGTGTAGGATCTGGCACAGGACGCCAGATTCCGCACAACAAAAGAGGGTACTCCCAGTTTGGAAGCGATCTCAGTCTGAGAAAGACCTTCCTGCGACATTTTCTTAGTCAGGCAGATCTGGCGAAACTGTTTCGCCAGAAGAAACAATATCCTCATTGGCGGTTCCCGAAGAGTCAGAAGGTCATAGTACAGATCCAGGGCCCGCTTCTGATTCTTCTCCGTCACCGCACGCACCATATCAAAGATCTTATTGGTTGTCTGTGTAGTACAGACAGCCCGGATATCTGCAGCAGTCACAACATCTCTTCCAACTGTATAGGAGATCAGCTTTTCCAGCTCCATCCTTATATTTCCCATATCTGTTCCCGTCATGGTCAGCAAAAGCTCCACATCTCTCTGGGTGATCCTGCGGCCATTTTTTCCAAGGATTCCTGCTGCCCACCGCATAAGAGTCTTTTCATCCTGCTGTTTAAATTCCCCGATGCTGCCGCAGGCTTTTACCGCCTTGTACATACGGCTTCTTTTATCTACTTCAGACTCGCAGAACACCAGATACAGATAATCAGCAGAGCTTTCATATAATCTGCCAGTTCCTCACATTTATTCTTAAAGAATCCCGTATCCTCAAGAAGGACTACTCTTCGCTCTGCAAAAAAGGGCATGGTATCACAAAGACTCAAAAGCTCCCGGACATCGATTCCCTTCCCCTCATATCTGGTGAAATTCATGGTATCATCGTCCGGGTTCAGAGCCTTCACCAGATTTCTTTTATATTGCTGTTTCAGATAGGCTTCCTCACCATAAAGGAGATATGCCTGCTTAAATTTTCCTGTTTTAATATCTTCCTGAATATTCTTCAATCTCTGTACCCCTGTCTGATTTTCTCTGTAATCCAGTTTATACGACAACCGCCGGAAATGCAACACCCAAGCAAAAATTTGACTTTCCACCGGATTCATGATACTGTAAACAGGTACATATTCCGACAGATCCGTTCTGTCAGCGAGATATGTGGAAGGGAGTGTTCCATTATGGAAAAAAGAAGAAACAGCAGAACAAGCAACCTGAAGAGCGCAACCACCAAAGCCAAAGCTACCGTGAAATCAACTGTAGAAAAGATTGAAAAAACACCTGCAGCTGAAAAAACCGTTAAAGCAGTCAAAAAAGCAACAGAGACTGTAGCAGCCAAGGCACCAGAAGTAGTAGAAGAAGTTAAGAACACTGTAAAAAATCATAAGATCAGCGGCATCACACTTGAAATTTTTGAGACATCCATCACAGTTGCCGACCTTGAGGCAGCTGTTAAGAAAGATGCAGAAGCAAAAGGCCTGAAAGGCAAAGAGCTCCACATCTATGTAAATGCAGAAGAAAGAGCAGCTACTACACTGCTGACGGAGAAGGTTCCGACGATTACAGAATCGATCTGACCACTCTGTAAACTCCGGCGGTCTGTTCCGCGATCGCTTACTATGACGGTCTGTCTGTGACATTCCGAAAGCGCAAAAAAGCCATGCACAGGACATTTTCATCCGGTCCCGCTGCATGGCTTTTCTTTTTTACCTTTTACTGGATCTTTTTGATCCAGTCTCTGGAGCAGCCTACTGCAGCTCTCCAGCCTTTTACCATGCATTTCGCTTCTCGTCATCGATCTCCGTGCGGAAAATACGTTCCACATCACGGCTTTCCAGTACTGCCTCCTTGCTTTTCCAGAAGCCCACAGCAAGACCTGCCAGATATGCGGCACCAAGAGCAGTTGTTTCAATACATTCCGGACGTTCTACAGCCACATTACTGATATTGGCCTGAATCTGCAGAAGAAGATTGTTTGCACTTGCTCCGCCGTCTACACGAAGAACTGCAAGGTCACTTCCGGAATCTTCCTTCATAACCTCCAGCACATCATTGACCTGATATGCAAGAGATTCCAAAGTCGCACGCACAATATGATACTTATTTACACCACGGGTCAATCCCACGATCGTGCCACGGGCATACTGATCCCAGTAAGGAGCTCCAAGTCCCGTAAATGCAGGCACGACGTAGCAGCCGTTTGCATCCGGTACTTTTCCCGCAAAATACTCGGTATCCGATGCAGAATCCACCAGATGAAGCTCATCACGAAGCCACTGAATCGCAGCACCAGCCACAAATACGGATCCCTCCAGAACATAAGTGATCTTTCCGTTAAGTCCCCATCCGATGGTTGTAACCAGCCCGTTATTGGAAAATACCGGTTTATCTCCTGCATTCATCAGAAGAAAACCACCGGTTCCGTATGTATTCTTGGTTTCACCTTTCTCAAAGCAGGCCTGTCCGAACAGCGCCGCCTGCTGGTCACCGGCAGCACCGGCTACCGGGATCCTTCCACCGAAAAAGGACGGATCTGTCTCACCATAAATCTCACTGGACTCTTTTACCTGCGGAAGCATGCATTTCGGAATATCAAGCTCCTCCAGGATCTCATCATCCCACTCCAGTGTATTGATATTGAACATCATCGTTCTGGATGCATTGGAATAATCTGTTACATGAACAGCTCCCTTGGTCAGCTTCCAGATCAGCCAGGTCTCCACGGTACCAAACAGAAGCTCACCCTTCTCTGCTCTTTTGCGGGCACCCTCCACATTATCCAGGATCCATTTTACCTTGGTGGCTGAAAAATACGCATCAATAACAAGTCCTGTTTTCTGACGGAATTTTTCTTCCAGTCCCTTTGCTTTCAGACTGTCGCAGTATTCTGAAGTTCTTCTGCACTGCCATACGATGGCATGATAAACCGGCTGTCCCGTATTCTTATCCCAGACAATAGTGGTCTCTCTCTGATTGGTGATACCGATCGCTGCAATATCCTCTGCCGTTGCCTCAATCTGGTTCATAGCCTCTCTGGCAACAGAAAGCTGTGTGGACCAGATCTCGCCTGCATCATGCTCTACCCATCCCGGTTTCGGAAAATGCTGGATAAACTCCTTCTGCGCCACACTGCGGATCCTTCCACTTTCATCAAAAAGAATACAGCGGTTACTGGTCGTTCCGGAATCCAGCGCCATAACATATTTTGCCATATAAAAATCCTCCAATACATTTCTTGGCTGCGGCTCAATGCCTCTGCAGCCTCATAATTTCCATACCTTCTGATTTGTAGTGGAAACCGCTGCTGCCCCCGCACCCAGGCTCCCATCACATCCTCCTTATCGGAGATTAAACCGCCTGCGATCACAGGCACCTTGCTTGTTTTACATATCTGTTTAAGAATCTTCGGCATCAGCCCCGGC
>ENA-OPZM01000024-OPZM01000024.1-human-gut-metagenome-genome-assembly--contig:-NODE-24-length-58351-cov-7.344789_pt1 | contig 58351 bp, 85 predicted proteins | sample MGYA00242478_ERZ504493 | MGnify/ENA primary metagenome ERZ504493 (study PRJEB26092, sample SAMD00036227) | human gut metagenome | host: Homo sapiens | study: EMG produced TPA metagenomics assembly of... | reverse complement strand
AACAGCTTTCCCGCCGAATTTCCAGATAGAGCTTGTTGTCAAATTTCTTGATGCGCTCGCGGATATGTTCTGACTGCATCGAGAGATATTTTGTCGTTTGTCAAATCCAATTTTCATCGTTTCGTTTCCTTTTTCCTCTTTGCTGTGCCCGGCACACCGCACCGGAACTTTTCCATAACAGAAACAGTATACCACACTCAAAAACCGGGTGCAATCCAAAAGGGCGGCTGCAAAGCTTTTTCCAGCAAATGCGGTGTTTCGCGCTGTTCTTTGCTGCATTTTTTGTGAAAATGGTTCTTGCCGCGTTTTTGACAGCGGGTGTATCATGTTATATCCGATTGGATTGGAAGTCGTGGGCGGTTACTTTTTCTTTTTATCCTTCTGATCCTTCGCGCGATCCTGCGTAATACAGCAAGCCCCCGGGTCTCCCCGGGGGCTTGCTGCAGCTTTATGAAGTATCTCGAATATGGAGGAAATGGCGTTTATTCTGCGTCGGTACGGTTTTTCTTGAGCAGGCTCAGGATCACAGCACCCAGCACGCTGCCCACAGCCAGCGCCACACAGTACAGAGCGGTATGGTCTACGACTGGGAACACGAAGATGCCGCCGTGCGGTGCACGCAGAGCGCAGCCGAAGGTCATGGAGAGCGCACCGGCCACCGCTGCGCCGGCCACGCAGCTGGGCAGAACGCGCAGCGGATCTGCTGCTGCATAAGGGATCGCGCCCTCGGTGACGAAGCACAGGCCCATGACGTAGTTCACGATACCGTTGCGGCGCTCGTCGCAGTCCACTTCTTGGGGCAGAAGGTGGTGGACAGGGCGATGGCGATGGGAGGAACCATGCCGCCCACCATGACAGCGGCCATCACCTCATAGTTGCCGGAGGCAAGGGCTGCCGTGCCAAAGACGTAAGCTGCTTTGTTGAACGGGCCACCCATATCAATGCTCATCATACCGGCCACGATGGCACCCAGCAGCACCTTGGAGGTGCCGCCCATGGCGTTCAGGCAATCGGTCATGGCAGTGTTGATCATGCCCATGACCGGGTTGATGCCGCACATCACCGCGCCGAGGATGAGCATACCGCCCAGCGGGTAGATGAGCATGGGACGGATGCCATTCAGGCTTGCAGGCAGCTTTTCGGTGATCTTTTTCAGCAGCTCGACGATGTAGCCTGCAGCAAAACCGGCCAGCAGTGCAGCAAGGAAGCCGCCGGAAACACCGGTGGTCTCACCCGCTGCAATGCCTGCAAAGTTGGTGCCGTTCATGGCCAGCACACCGCCCACAAAACCGACTGCCAGACCCGGACGGTCCGCGATGGACATGGCGATGAAGGCAGACAGAATGGGTAGCATGTAACCGAAGGCTGCGCTGCCCACCGTCTTAAAGAAGGCAGCGACCGGGGTGTTCATGCCAAAGTTGGAGGGATCGATGGTGTAATCGTCCAGCAGGAACGCCAGTGCGATCATGATGCCGCCGCCCACCACGAAGGGCAGCATGTGGGAGACACCGTTCATCAGGTTCTTGTACAGAGCGCGGCCAAAGCTGCCTTGCCGGAAGCATCCTCGGCGGCTGTGCGCCGCCCTCGGCGTGGTAAACAGGCACCTCGCCGTGCACGATCTTCTTGATGAGCTCCTCCGGCTTGTGGATGCCATCGTCCACCCGGGTGAACAGCACCGGCTTGCCGTCGAAGCGGGCGGTCTCCACCTTCTTTTCTGCTGCCACAATGATGCCGTCGCAGTTTGCGATCTCTTCTCTGGTGAGGATGTTCTTTGCTCCATCCGAGCCATTGGTCTCCACCTTGGTGGGCAGACCCAGCTTGTCACCGGCCTTGGTCAGGGCTTCCGCTGCCATATAGGTGTGGGCGATGCCGTTGACGCAGGCGGTCACGGCCAGAATGCGGTAGCCGCTCTGGGGGATCTCCTGCTGGGTGAAGCTCTCCGCGCCGAACTGAGCCTCCTCCTGTGCATCGATGCAGTCAAGGAACTCTGCCGGGGTCTTTGCAGCCTTCAGCTTTTCTACAAAGTCCTCGTTCATCAGCATCTGCATCATACGGGCCAGCATGTCCACATGCAGGCTGCCGTTTTCCGGAGCCGCAATGGCAAACAGCAGGTCGGTGGTACCGTCGTCCTCGGCATTGTACTGCACGGGGCTGCTCAGCCGCAGCGCCGCCAGACTGGGCCGGGTGATACATTGGTCTTGGCGTGGGGCACCGTGATGCCGTTGTCCACATAGGTGGAGCCCTCCGCCTCACGGGCATAAAGGGCCTTTTTGTAGGCATCCTTGTCCGTGATATTGCCATGGGTGGCCTGCAGCTCCACCAGACGGCTGATGATCTGCTCCTGATCGGTCAGAGCCTCATCCAGTGCGATGGACTGCGCGGTGAATAATTCCGTAATACGCATGATTTTTCTCCCTTCCTGTATAACTGCAACCCTCTCCGTCACAGAGGGTCAAATTTCCTTCATCAGTTCGTCGATTTTTTCTTTGGTGGCAAGACCCAGACTGAACGCGGTGGCACTGCCGCAGGCTGTGCCCAGACGCAGTGCAAAGGAATAGCTCCGGGTTTGCATCCAGCCAGCCACAAAGCCGGCCACCATGCTGTCGCCTGCGCCCACGCTGTTTACGACCTTGCCCTTGGGGCAGCCGATGCGGTGCACCTCGCCATTTTCGTCCACCAGCAGGGCACCGTCGCCCGCCATGCTTACCAGCACGTTGCGAGCGCCCTTTTGCTGTAGGGTGCGGGCCGCGGCAATGATCTCTTCGTCCGTAGTCAGCACCTGCCCACGATCTCGCCCAGCTCGTGGTTATTGGGCTTGATGAGGAAGGGTGGTACTGCAGCACGTTCACCAGCAGGTCGCGGGTGGCATCCACCACAGCACGCACGCCCCTGCCCTGCAGCCGGGCCAGCAGCCGCTCGTAGGTATCTTGCGAAAGGCTTGCCGGGATGCTGCCCGCCAGAATGAGGATATCATCCTCGTTCAGGCTGTCCAGCTTCTTTTCCAGCTCCTGCATGGCGCTCTCCGGAATGTCGGGGCCTGCGCCGTTCAGCTCGGTCTCCTGCCCTGCCTTGATCTTGACATTGATGCGGGTCATGCCCTGTTCCAGATGCACAAAATCGGTCTTTAAGCCCTGTGCAGCAAGGCCGCGTTCCAGCCATGCGCCGGTCTCACCGGCCACAAAGCCCAGCGCCACGCTCTCGCAGCCCAGCTGTGCCAGCACACCGGACACATTGATGCCCTTGCCGCCCAGCACGCAGTCCTCGCCTTTGGCGCGGTTCACCTCGCCTACTTCCAGCGGTGCATCCAAACGCACCACATAGTCAATGGCCGGGTTGAATGTTACGGTATAAATCATACTTCCGTCTCCTTTACCAGCGTGAATTGTTTGTATTTGGGGTTGGGGCAGCGGTTGGTGAGAATGGCACCGCCCTGCAGGTCGCAATGACTGCCGGGTAGATGCGGGAAAACTTGGCATCATCCACAAGGAACCAGGCTTCCCGTGCACGGTGCACTGCCGCTGCTTTCACGGCAGCTTCCTCGGGGTCCGGCGTGGTAAAACCGGCATCCAGCGCCACACCGTTGGCACCCATGAACGCCTTGGTAAAATTGTAGCGCTGCAGGCTGGTGACTGTGGGTGCACCCACAATGGCTTCGGTCTCGGGCCGCAGCAGTCCTCCGGGCAGATACACCCGGCAGCCTTTCGGGCCAGTACCCGGGCATGGGCCACGCCGTTGGTCACATAGCTGGCTTTGAGGGCATCCCCCGCCAGTGCACGCACCAGCTCCAGCGTGGTGGAGCCTGCATCGATGAACACAAAATCATCGGCGTTGATGAGCTTTGCCGCCGCCTGCGCGATGCTGCGCTTCTGCTCCACAGCCTGCGACTCCTTGGCCTCCATGGTGGGTTCATCCGCCAGAAAACGGCTGTCCGGCAGGGTGGCACCGCCGTGCACCTTGTTCAGCTTGCCCAGCCGGTCCAGTTCGGTCAGGTCGCGCCGGATGGTGGATTCGCTGGTGTTCAGCGCCTCGCACAGTTCCTGCACTGTCACGGTGCGCTTGCGGTTCAGCTGTTCCATGATCAGGCTGAAGCGTTCTTCTGCCAGCATCGGCATCCTCTCCTTTGGTTTGATCTTATCTTTGACGGTTTATGACCGTTTGTGTGTTGTTTTGGTTGATTGCATCTTTATTATAGCAAATACAGCGCCAAAGTCAATCACTTTCAGTCAATTTCATTCATTTTCGTTCATAAAAAATTGTCTTTAAATTTGTGCAGGGAGCACAAAAGCTGGGATACAAGCATTTTGTGCAAACAAAAAAGCCGCCGTGCGTACCAATCGCACAGCGGCCGGAGAGATGGCTTATTGAGGAATCACTCGGCAGTCCAGTAGAAATCGTCGCCGGGCATTGCGCCGCCCACTGCCTTGGGGTCGGCATCAAACAGCACCTGCAGATAAGCAGACGCGTTGGTCTTGAGCTCGTCGCCGGTCAGGCAGACGATGTTGCAGTTGGGCAGGGCCTTCTTGGCAATGGCAGCCTTGGCCACAACACCCTGCTCCTCGCACAGAGTGGCAGTACCGTCCAGATCGGTGTTGGCAGCTTCCACGCTCTTGGCGTAGTCGGTAAGGAATGCGGCCACAACATCCGGGTGTTCCTCGGCATACTCCTTGCGCACCACGGTCACGCCGGTGATGAGCTGGGTATCCGCGACCTTGTTCCATTCCTCGGTCAGGTCGAGGGCCACACGCAGGGTGTCGTCCTGCAGGCCGGCTGCAGTCACATAGGGCTGGGGCAGAACTGCAATGGCATCCTCGGTATTGGCCATCTGGGCCGTGACCTCGGTGGCCTCGCTGTAGTATTCAATGGTCACGTCCTTGTCCGGGTCGATGCCGTTGGCGTTCAGAAGATAGCGCAGCACGTACTCCGGCGTGGTGCCCTTGCCGGTGGACAGGATGGTACGGCCTGCAAGGTCTGCCATGGACTGGATCGTATCGCCGCCTTTTTCCACTACGTACAGCACGCCCAGCGTGTTGACGGCCACAGCCTGAATGCCGCCCTCCGTCTTCTGATACAGGGTGGCGGCCAGATTTGCCGGGATGGCAGCCATGTCCAGCTCGCCCTTCATCAGCAGCGGCACGATCTCATCGGCAGCGCCGTAAAGCTGCAGGTCGTAATCCATGGAAGCGGTGCCATCCTCTTCCATGCTCAGCAGGTTGACAAGGCCCATGGTGTGGGGCCTTTCAGGCCGGCAATGCGCAGAGCATCGGTGGTGGACAGTTCCTTGGCTTCCTCACTGGAAGCGGCTTCCGAAGCAGCCTCTGGGACAGCTTCGCTGGAAGCTGCACTGGATGCAACAGAGCTGGATGCCGCACCGCCGCAGGCGGCAAGGCTCAGCACAAGGGCCAGAGCCAGCAGCATGGATGTCAGTTTTTTCATGCAGGGTTCCCTCTTTCCTCACAAGACCGCGCCATTTTGTGCCTGAAAATTTTGCACAGAACCATGGGTCGGTCTTTTCATATTTTTTACAAGGCAAATTTGCAAAATCATTTGCTTTGCGGGTCTAAGTTTACTATAATAGAGTCAAAAATACCGTTGCGTGTGCAACGGAATTGCAGGAGGGCTGTGGGAAGCCGGATCTTTCCCACGGAATTGTGATGAAAAACTTTCTTCCGCTGTTATGCTCCACCTCTTTATTCAATGGTCTGACCCTGAAGAGCTGCAGACCCTGCTGGCTCAGCTGGGTGCCGTTATGCGCAGCTATGGCAAAGGCGAAGCGCTTGTTCTGGCGGGCGAACCCAACCGCAGGGTGGGCATCGTACTGTCCGGTGAGCTGGAAGCTACCGTCCCGGGCCGCAGGGTGCGCGCATTCCCATCACCCACATGGAACCGGGCGGCGTGTTCGGCGATGTGCTGAGCGGTTCCAGTCTGGCAAGCCCGGTCACGGTGATGGCTTCGGTGCCCTGCGAGGTGCTGCTGATTCCCTACGAGCGGCTGCTGCTTTCGGATGGCAGTCCGGCGCACCAGCAGACATTGCGCAATCTGGTGCGCACCATCAGCGATAAATATTTTTCCCTCTCCCGCCGCATCGACCTGCTGGTGCTCAAAAGCCTGCGGGCCAAAGTGTGCGCCTATCTGCTCAGTGAAGCCGAGCGGGCTGGCAGCCTGACCTTCAGCATCCCGTTCTCCCGCATCCAGCTGGCAGATTACCTGAACTGCGACCGCAGCGCCCTCAGCCGCGAGCTGAGCCAGATGCAGCGGGACGGCCTGCTGGACACCTACAAAAGCAGCTTCAAGCTGCTGGAGCCTGCGGTACTGAAGCAAATGGTGCAGTGACTATTTGAATAGCCGCCGCGTGCGCTTTGGCTGTATTCAGCTGAAATTTTATTTTTATATTTGCGTTTTAGAAAAATCTACGGATTCTTCTAAAACTCTTTTCACTGGAAGGCCGTAACCGTCAGCGGCATCATCTTGTTATTTTTAATATAGGAGTATTTTTAAATATGTCAAAACCGATTTTATGGATCGTGATCCCCTGCTACAACGAGGAGCAGGTGCTGCCCATTACAGCTCCCATGTTTCTGGAAAAGATCAGCGGCCTTGCCGCACAGGGCCTTGTGAGCGAGAAGAGCCGGGTGCTGTTCGTGAACGACGGCTCCAAAGACAAGACATGGGAACTGATCCAGAGTTTTGCCGCACAGGACGAGCACTACATCGGCATTTCCCAGAGCCGCAACCGCGGCCACCAGAACGCCGTGCTGGCAGGCTTGATGGAGCACTGCACAGCGGCACCTGCGATGTTACCATTTCCATCGACTGCGATGGTCAGGACGACATTAACGCCATGGACGAGATGGTTAAAAAGTATCTGGACGGTGCCGAGGTGGTCTACGGCGTGCGCAGCCGCCGCGATACAGACACCTTCTTCAAGCGCTTCACCGCCGAGGGCTTTTACCATGTGATGAACGCTCTGGGCGCAGACATCGTGTTCAACCACGCAGACTACCGCCTCATCAGCACCCGTGTGCTGGAAAGCTTTGCCGACTACAGGGAAGTGAACATTTTCCTGCGCGGCATGGTGCCGCTGGTTGGCTTCAAGAGCGAGGTAGTCACCTACGAGCGCCACGAACGCCTTGCCGGTGAGAGCCACTATCCGCTGAGCAAGATGCTGGCCCTTGCCTTTGACGGCATCACCAGTCTTTCCAACAAGCCCATCCGCCTTATTACCGGATCTGGCATCTTTGTGAGCCTGATCAGCTTTATCGGAGTCATCTGGGCCATCGTGTGCGCCGCCATGGGCAGCAGTGTGGCCGGCTGGGCCTCCATCGTGTGCATCGTCTGCTTCATGAGCGGCGTGCAGCTGGTGTGCTTAGGCGTGATCGGCGAGTATATCGGTAAGATCTATATGGAGACGAAAGCCCGCCCGCGCTACATCATCAGCGAGCGCACCTGGGCACCCTACGAAAGGAAGTATCACGGATGAGCAAACAGAGCTGGCGGGGCAGCACCCTGCTGAACCCGGAACCGCCGGTATTGGTGTCCTGCGGCGGGCTGGAAAAGCCCAATCTCATCACCATCGGCTGGACGGGCACCATCTGCACCCAGCCCAGCATGGTGTCCATCAGCGTTCGGCCGGAGCGCTACAGCCACCACCTCATTCAGGAAAGCGGACAGTTTGCCATCAATCTGCCCACCGAAGCGCTGGTGCGTTCGGTGGACTGGTGCGGCGTGAAAAGCGGCCGTGATGTGGATAAATTTGCCGCCTGCGGCCTGCATTCTGCCCCCGGCAGCGTGCTGACCGACTGCCCCATTCTGGAAGAAAGCCCGGTCAATCTGGAATGCAAGGTAACTCAGGTGATCCCGCTGGGCAGCCACGACCTGTTCCTTGCCGAAGTGGTGGCCTGTGATGTGGACGAAAGCCTGCTGGACGAAAGCGGCAAGCTGTGTCTCGAAAAGGCAAAGCTCATCGTCTACAGTCACGGTGACTATCTGGCTCTGGGCCGGAAGCTGGGCACCTTTGGCTACAGCGTGCGCAAGAAAAAGCCGGTAAGGCGTAAAAAATAATTTACATTTCATCGCTTGACTTTTGCCCAAAACTGCATATACTAAAGATAGGCAATGTAGAGAGATTGAATCCATCGGGTTCATGCCGAAACACGAAGCCCCCGGTAGTGTCAGTACCGGGGGCTTCTTTTAGTGTTTGCTGCCCTTGCCGATCTTACCGTCGATCCATGTGCACAGATAGTAGGCAACTACCTGCGCGGCAACGGTTTGGATAAATGTAGAGAGAGTTTCCAAGGGGTTCACCTCCTTTCCGCGGTTAGGGGAATGGAGAAGGGCCGCAGGAACAGTATAGCACAAAAACCGGTATCGCGCAATTTTGACGCAATACCGGTTTTTGTGCATTTATTCGTGCTTTACGCGCTGGATCTCGCCCAGATCGTAGGGGGTGTTCTGGTAGACGTAGTAGTTCAGCCAGTTCTCATACAGCAGGTGGGCGTGGGCACGCCAGCGGAACAGCGGTGGCTTTGTGGGATCATCGTCCGGGTAGTAATTCACCGGCACATGGATGGGCAGGCCCTTGTCCACATCGCGGCGGTACTCTGAATCCAGCGTGTATTTGTCATATTCCGGGTGGCCGGTGACAAAGATCTGCCGTCCGTTCTCGGTGCTCATAAGGAAGGGCCCGGCCGAATCGCTCTCGGCAAGGATGCGCAAAGCCTTACAGTTGTCCACATCCTCGCGGCTGATGCCGGTGTGACGGCTGTGGGGCGCATAGAACACCTCGTCAAAGCCGCGCACCAAAGGGTTCGACGGGCGGGTGACCCGGTGCTCGAACACGCCGAACATCTTTTCCGGCAGCAGCTGCTTGTGCACGCCGTAGTGGTAGTACAGGCCAGCCTGTGCACCCCAGCACACATGCAGGTGGAGTAGACATTCGTCTCGCTGAAGTCCATGATTTCGCACAGCTCCGGCCAGTAATCCACCTGCTCAAAGTCCATGGTCTCCACCGGTGCGCCGGTGATGATCATGCCGTCGTAGCGGTTGTTCTTCACCTCGTTGAAGTTCTTATAGAACGATTCGAGGTGTGCTGCCGAAACGTGGGTCGCCGCATGGCTGGCCGTCTGCAGCAGGGTCATGTGCACCTGCAGCGGGGTATTTGCCAACAGACGGGCGATCTGGGTCTCGGTGGTGATCTTGGTGGGCATCAGGTTCAGGATCAGGATCTCCAGCGGGCGGATGTGCTGGGCAAGGGCGCGCTCACGATGCATGACGAAGATATTTTCGTTGTAGAGGGCATCGTAAGCAGGCAGGGTCTTGGGGATGATCAGCGGCATAGTTCGTACTCCTAACGATTTAGAATAGCCTCCGCTGACGCTCTGGCTATCTTCAGCGGAATTTATTTTTATATTTTGCGTTTGTCGCGCCCTGCGGGGCGCTCCAAACGCGTTTTTACGAGAAGGGCCGGAACCGATAGATGCTGCTGAACTCACCTTTTAGATCTTATCCAGCGCTTGCGCAATATCTGCGATGAGGTCTTCGCTGCTTTCCAGACCGCAGCTCATGCGCACCAGTTCTGCGGGCACACCGGCGGCTTTCAGCTGCTCATCGTTCATCTGGCGGTGGGTGCTGGATGCAGGGTTCAGGCAGCAGGTGCGGGCATCGGCCACATGGGTCTCGATGGCTGCCAGCTTCAGGTTCTTCATAAAGATGCTTGCAGCCTCACGGCCGCCGGCCAGACCAAAGCTGACCACGCCGCAGCTGCCGTTCGGCAAGTATTTTTCAGCCAGTGCATGGTACGGGCTGGACCCCAGGCCGCAGTAGTTCACGTAGGCCACCTTGGGATGGCTTTCAAGGAACTCTGCCACGGCCATGCCGTTGGCGCAGTGACGCTGCATCCGCACATGCAGGCTTTCCAGACCGAGGTTCAGCATGTAGGCGTTCATGGGCGACTGCATGGAGCCAAAGTCACGCATCAGCTGCGCGGTAGCTTGGTGATAAAGGCACCCTCTTTGCCGAAACGCTCGGCGTAGGTGATGCCGTGGTAGCTGTCGTCCGGGGTGCACAGGCCGGGGAACTTCTCAGCGTGGGCCATCCAGTCGAACTTGCCGCCGTCCACGATGGCACCGCCCAGCACCGCGCCATGACCGTCCATGTACTTGGTAGTGGAGTGGGTCACGATATCCGCGCCCCACTCAAAGGGGCGGCAGTTGACCGGCGTGGGAAAGGTGTTGTCCACGATCAGCGGTACACCGTGGGCGTGAGCACCATGGCAAACTTCTCAATGTCCAGCACGGTCAGGGCCGGGTTTGCGATGGTCTCGCCGAACACCACCTTGGTGTTGGGCCGGAATGCGGCGTTCAATTCTTCCTCGGTGCACAGCGGGTCCACAAAGGTGGCTTCAATGCCCATCTTCTTCATGGTAACCGAGATCAGATTGAAAGTGCCGCCGTAAATGGTGCTGGATGCCACGATATGGTCGCCTGCTTCGCAGAGGTTGAACAGAGCAAAGAAGTTTGCAGCCTGACCGCTGCTGGTCAGCATTGCAGCCGTGCCGCCTTCCAGCTCGCAGATCTTCTTAGCCACAAGGTCGCAGGTGGGGTTCTGCAGACGGGAATAGAAGTAGCCGTCAGCTTCCAGATCGAACAGCTTGCCCATGTCCTCGCTGGTGGCATACTTGAAGGTGGTGGACTGGATAATGGGAATCTGGCGGGGTTCGCCGTTGCCGGGGGTGTAACCGCCCTGCACACAGATGGTATCGCGATTCATACTACATACTCCTTTACTGGGTTTGTCCATATAGCACAATTCCCCGCAGGAGTGCTGCAGCCTCCGGCGGGGAATTGAAACGTTAAATTTTAGTTCCCGTTCGGGGGCAAAATGAGGAGAGGACTCCTTCCGTCAAAGCCTTTCGGCTTTGGCAATACCGGAAAGTTTTCCTCTTCGCCAGAGGCTCCCTCTCCGGGGGAGCTGGCGCACGAAGTGCGACTGAAGGAGTTACTTCCGCAGCCGCTTATCGCTTCTGGTGGCCCAAGCAGTACCCAAAGTCTGGAACACCTGAACCATCAGCACCAGCAAAATGACACACACGATCATGATATCGGTCTGGTAGCGGTAATAGCCGTAGGACAAAGCGATCTTGCCCAGACCGCCGCCGCCAATGACACCGGACATGGCCGAGTAGCCCAGAATGGTGGTCAGTGCGGTGGTCATGCTGGAGATCAGCCGGGCAGGCATTCCGGGATCATCACCTTGGTAATGATCTGGAACGGCGTTGCGCCCATGCTCTGGGCGGCTTCCACCACGCCCTCGTCCAGCTCGCGCAGACTGGTCTCCACCAGACGCGCCACGAACGGGAAGGCTGCCACCACCAGCGGAACGATGGTGGCTTTGGTACCCACCGTGGTGCCCACGATGGCACGGGTAAGCGGGAATACACAGATCATCAGGATCAGGAACGGAACACTGCGCAGGATGTTGATAACGATGTTGAGAATGTGCATCAGCCAGCCGGGCAGCGGCAGAATGCCGTCCTTATCACCGGCCACCAGCAGCACACCCAGCGGCAGGCCCAGCACCAGCGCAAACGCGGTGGAAAGGACCGTCACATAAAAGGTCTCCCAGATGGCAAAACCGTAATCTGCAATACTCATTCGCCGGTCACCTCCTCTACCGTAATGCCGGGCTGGGCGCGCATATAGCCGCAGCCTGCTTTGCCTGCTCCACATCAGTGGGCAGCTTGAGCAGCATGGAGCCGTAGCACTGGCCGCTCAGATCACGGGTGTCGGCACTGAGTACCGACACCAGAATGCCTTTTTCTGCAGCAAGGCTTGCCACCAGCGGCTTTGCCGTGGACGAACCGTTGAAGGTGACGCGCACCACATGGTCGTCCGGTGCAAAGCTGGACAGATCCCGTGCGGCGCTGCCGCCGTTAGGTGCCACCAGACGCTTTGCTGCGGGCGTTTTGGGGTTTGAGAAGATCTCCTGCACGGAGCCTTCCTCCACCACAACGCCGCCGTCCAGAATGGCAACGTGATCGCAGATCTCTTCCACAACGCTCATCTGATGGGTGATGACCACAACCGTGATGCCCAGCTTCTTGTTGATGTCCTTGATCAGGGTCAGGATAGCATGGGTGGTGTTGGGGTCCAGTGCGCTGGTGGCTTCATCGCAGAGCAGAACTTTGGGGTCCGTTGCCAGTGCACGGGCAATGGCAATGCGCTGCTTCTGGCCGCCGGACAGCTGTGCCGGGTAGGCGTTGGCCTTATCGGGCAGGCCCACCACTTCCAGCAGCTCTCTGGCACGCTTTTCGGCATCCGCCTTTTTCACACCGGCCAGCTCCATGGGGAAGCAGATGTTCTTCAGGCAGCTGCGCTGCATCAGCAGGTTGAACTGCTGGAAGATCATGGTGATATCGCGGCGGCGCTCACGCAGCTGGGCTGCGTTTAAAGTCTCCATAGCGGTGCCGTCGATCACAACGCTGCCCTCGGTGGGGCGTTCCAGCAGGTTGATGCAGCGCACCAGCGTGGATTTGCCCGCACCGGACATGCCGATGATGCCATAAATGGAACCATCCGGGATGGTGAGGTTGATGTCCTTCAGCGCATTCACCGCGCCGTCCTTCATCTGGAAGGTCTTGGAAAGATGTTTGATCTCGATCACAGAAATTGCTCCTTGCTGTTGAATAAACTCCTTCAGTCAAACCCTTGCGGGTTTGCCAGCTCCCTCATGGAGGGAGCCTGAAACAGAACGGTCAGGCAAAGACCCCCTCCCCGAGGGGGCTGTCACCGCAAGGTGACTGGGGGAGTTTGCTTAGCCCTCGATCGGTGCCAGACTGTCCTGCTTGCCGCCGTAGATGCCCATAGCTCCACGTGGATGCCGGCAACCGTCACCAGATGGGTGCCGTGCTCTGCATTGAAGTCGTCCAGATACGGCTGATGCTGGAAATAGTTGGTATCGCACTGGCCGTCCTCAACGATGTTGTTGGGAATGATGTAGTCGTCGTACTCCTGAATATCCAGCGTGATGCCCTTTTCGGCCAGAATGTCCTTGCAGATCTCCAGAACCTCGCAGTGAGGAGCCGGAGTAGCAGCGCAGCTGACGGTCTCGCCGTTCAGTGCATCGTAGTCGATGGAGGAGTCATAGCCGTCGGTGGGGTTCTCCACAACGGACACCACAGCGCCCTTGTAGTTTTCATCCATGAAGTCCTTCACCTTCTGGCTCTGCAGAGCAGCGGCCAGAGCCTTGATCTTCGGCTCTTCCTGATTGCCGTCCTTGCAGACCAGAATATTGACGTAAGCAGAGGTGCCGTCCTCCATTGCCAAAGCATCGGTCATGGGGTCCAGACCAGCGGAGATGGCGTAGTTGGAGTTGATGACGGCGTAGTCCTCGTCCTGCAGGACGTTGGGCACCTGAGCAGCCTCGACCTCATCGACGGAAACATTCAGAGGGTTCTCCTCGATGTCCTTTGCGGTTGCGGTCAGGCCTGCATCAGCCTTCAGCTTAAAGAAGCCGTTCTTCTCCAGCAGGGTCAGAGCACGTGCCTCGTTGGTGGTGTCGTTGGGCACAGCCACCTTCACCTTGTCCAGCTTAGCCACAGCAGAAGAAGCTGCGGAAGAAGCAGTGCCGGAAGCAGCAGAAGATGCGGTGGAAGAAGAACCGCCGCATGCGGTCAGGGCAGCTGCAGCAGCTGCAGCTCCGGTAACTTTCAGAAAATCACGACGAGTAATCATAGTTTTGTTCCCTCTCTATTTGCTTATTATAATGTACAGCGGCCCGCACGGCACAGTTCCGTGCTAAGGGCCTTTGACGGATGCATGAAAAAAGCTCCCGTCCTTGACCTTGAGCCAACGCTCAGACAAGGACGGGAGCATAACATACTTCCGTGGTACCACCTTGGTTTACCGTGCCCTTGCGGGCACAGCCTCAATGCTGCGGCAGCTTTGCTGCTTACAGCCGGACGCTGTAACGGGCGCATCCCGTTGCAAACTTAGCGCTCATGCACCTCGCCCGCACAGCTCCGAGACCATTTTCAGCTTCCTGTTTCCTGCCCTTTTCCATCGCCCGGGCTTTCTGGTAAGGATCAATGCGAAGGCCTACTCTTCTCTTCACAGCCATTTTTGTGATATTGCATTTATAATAATCCAATCGACCGGATTTGTCAACACCTACAACGAAGTTTTTTAGTAGGAAATTGCGTTTTTTTATCTTGTGCGCCAGCCGCGGACATGGTAGAATAAGACAGCATTATTTATAAAGGAGGTGCGGCAATGAACAGCCGCGAGGTTTTCCCGGATGAAGAACTGCGCCGCCGCATCATGGATTTTATCATGGCGGCGGGCCAGACATTGCTGGAAAACGGTGCCGAGGTGTTCCGGGTGGAGCAGACCATGGAGATCATGGCCCGGTCATTCCACCTGCGGGAGTTCCATGTTTACGTGCTGACCAACGGCATCTTTGCCAGTGCGGGCACCGCCGAGATCAGCGAGGTGCGCAATGTGCCTACCCGCACCACTCATCTGGGCCGGGTGGCGGCAGTGAACGCCCTCTCCCGCGAGATCGCAGAGGGCAGCATGTCGCTGGACGAGGCCGAGAGCCGCCTTGTGCTGGCACGGCGCATCCCCTTCCCCAAGGACTGGGTGCAGCTGGTCTCCGGCATGTGCGGCGCGTTCTGCTTTGCACTGATCTTCGGCGGCACGCTGCGCAGCGCATTGGCGGCGGCACTGGCAGGCTTTCTTGCCAGCGGGTATCTGCTGCTGTGCGGCCGGCACGACCTGCCCGGCGGCTTTTGCAAGATCAGCTGTGCGGCGCTCATCACGCTGGCGTGCATTCTGGGCTGCAACCTGCTGGGCACCTCTGCCAGCCACGCCATTATCGGTTCGCTGATGATCCTGACGCCGGGCATCGCGTTCACCATGGGCATCCGGGATTTCGTGCAAGGCGACTACCTTTCCGGCACCATCCGCATGATCGATGCACTGCTCATTGCGGCCAGCATTGCCATTGGCACCGGCCTTGTGCTGAGCCTTTATACACTCTTTACGGGGTGGTGGTTGCATGATGCTCACCAGTACACAGATCGGAGAGCTGGCGGCGCAGTTCTTCATTGCAGGGGTCGGCACCCTGTGCTTTGCCGTCCTGTTTGCATGCCCCCGCAAAAGCCTGTTCTTCTGCGGGCTGGTGGGGGCCGTGGGCTGGTTCGTCTACGAGCTGGCCGTAATGCTGGGGGCAGACAGTGCCGCAGCCTCCCTGCTGGCGGTGATCCCCCTCACCCTGCTCACCCGGGTGTTCGCCATCACCCTCAAAATGCCGGTGACAGTGTTCCTGCTGTCCGGCATCTTTCCGCTGGTGCCCGGCGCTGGCATCTACTACACCGCCTACTATTTTATACAGGGCAACAATGTGCTGGCCCTTTCCAACGGCATCAGCACCTTTAAGGTAGCCGTTGCGCTGGCCATCGGCATCACACTGGTGCTCAGCGTGCCCATTCCCAAGCGGCACCGGAACAAAGTGTGATGTTTACGAATACAGCATATCTGCTACAAAATAAAAACACATCGGCATCCTGCGAAAAAAGCAGAAACCCGGAACCCTTCTGAGCCATTCAGGCCCCGAAAAGGTTCCGGGTTTTGTGCGTGATCGATTCAGGGAGCTGTTTTGCGGCAGCTCTCTTTTTCATACTGCTTTATGAGAGATTTACTTCTTCTGAAGGTAGACCTCTGCGTAGAGCTTTTTACCATCGGTCTTAATGATGCCGCTGTTTTCCGTACCATCAGCCAGCTTATAGTCAGTCTTCTCAAGTCCAAGCTTGCTCAGATTGACCACCGTTGCCTCCTCATCAACATCCAGAGAGTAGATGAGTTCCGTGCCGCCGACCGGATTTGTACCCTCGTAATATCTGATCTCAACAGTCTTCGTAGGCTTTGCAGATGCCTTTTTCTGCAGCTTGACAGTAACTGTGCCATCCTTTTCAATATCGTAGTTCTTCTTTGCGCAATCGTAGTCAGCAGCTGCATTGGCAGGAATGTTTGCTTGATGGTTTCGTAGGTGACATAGGTAGCCAGACCATTGACAGAGATCTCGACAGGCTCACCATTGACCGGCTGAACCCCGATCATGTAGTAGATATGCACAGTCTTATCCGGTACACCCGGGGTCGGCTTGTCAGGCACGTTGGAGCAGCCAGCCAGAACACCGGCAGCAGCAACAGCCAGAGTAGCGACACCTGCGCCCTTCAGGAACTGACGACGAGAGATATTAGACATAATAATCAACCTCACAATCTTTTTGCATGCCCCGATCACTTTTTTGTGGAGCCTGCCTTTCCTATATAGTACCCCCCCTGTAATATTTTGTCAAGTAAAATTTCAACAAAAAAACAACACCAATAGGGCGGAGACCTTGTTGGCCGCCACCCTGTTGGGTGTTATTTGAGTTTTTTCAAAAAAACTTCTGTGCCAGGAAATCAGAGCTTGGTCACAATGAAGACAGTCCCGAAGACGAACCTTCAACAGCTCTTCATCCGTGCCGTAGTCGGTGCTCAGCTTGTAGCCGTCCGGCAGCTGAATATCAGCAGCGCTGACGCCAGTTGCATCGACTGCCAACCTCAGCCTTAGCCTCAATGAAGTTGTTCGGCAGCTCCAGCAGTTTGACATCGATGGTCTTCTTGGTCGGAGTCACAGTCACATCAGTCACGAAGACGATGATGTACTCACCCTTGCTGTCGTCCTTGCGGATTTCAACAACAGCGTTCTCGTTCTCCAGATGGTAATCTTCGGGAAGCAGCTTCTTATCGATGTCAGCAACCTTCACAGAGTTCTCGGTCTTCAGAACATCAATCTTGCAGTCTCACCCACAACGTTGGTCTTACCATCGCCTTCATCCTTCATAAAGATAACCAGCACAGGACGAGTGGTCACACCGGGGACATCGGGGACATCGGGGACATCATTGCCAGAGCAGCCAGCCAGCACACCGGCAGCAGCAACAGCCAGAGCAGCAACACCTGCGCCCTTGAGGAACTTACGACGAGAAATGTTAGACATAAGAATCAACCTCACAATCTTTTCTGCATGCCCCCATCACTTTTTTGTGGAGCCTGCTTTTCCTATATAATACCCCCCCCCGTAACAGTTTGTCAAGTGGTTTTTGGCATCTTTTTCCGCCGGATGCAGAAAAACAGGAGCGACCAAGAGAAAATCGTAAGTTCGGTCAAACCCGGCAAAAAGGGCCGCTGCACAGCATCCCGTACAGCGGCCCTTTTTGTTCTCCGTTATTTTCATTCATTCTCAACATGTCTTGTTTTCATCTTCTGTCTGCTCATGTTCCCCTCTTGCCGCCCGCATCAGCCCGGCAAACAAAAAACCCAAATTGACCCCCAGAATAAAACCCACGATGCCTGCCGCCAATACCATTGCGCCGCCCCCTTTCTTCTACCATATTTTACCATATATCATTTGTCGGATGCAATCGCAGCCTGTCGCAAAAAGCAAGATCACTGCCCAACGTGCAAGCTTTTTTGCGCCGGAGCGTTGCAAGACTCTGCCGCATCTGCTATACTTTTGACAACACTTATATAAAGGAGGTGCTCTTTATGTCTGTTATGGATACTCTTGTCAGCCGCCGCACCTACCGCCGTTTTGCACAGAAAGCTGTTCCGCAGGATGTGGTGGATGATATCGTCGAGGCCGTCCGCCTGTCCTCCTGCGGAGCCAACCGTCAGGCTGTGCGTCTGGTGGTGGTGAACAAGCCCGAGGCGGTGGCAAAGGTGCAGCCGCTGGTCAAGTGGGCTGCCTATCTGCCGCCGGAGCAGGGCACGCCCAAAGCCGACGAGCTGCCCACCCTGTATGTGGCCGTGGTGCAGGACACTTCCATCCCCGGCGACCTTGCCACCGATACCGGCATCGCCCTTGCCAACATGACCCTTGCCGCATGGGACAAAGGCGTGGGCAGCTGCATCATGGGCGCGATCAACAAGCCTGCCCTCACCGAACTGCTGGGCATTGAAGAACCGCAGAAGCTGGCATTCATGGTGGCGTTCGGCTACCCGGCCCACAAGGCTCACATTGTGCCGCTGACGGCTGAGACCGGCGTAAAATATTATCTGGACGAGAACCGGGATTACTGCGTGCCAAAGCGGAGCAAAGAAGAGATCGCAAAATATCTATAATTTGTATATATACATTTCTTCGACGCATTTTTTGTATAATTGTTTTCAATTCGGTTTCAATTGATGAGTTTTTTTGCACAAGTATTGACTTTTCAATTTGTACAATCTATACTAAATTCGTTCGCCAGATGTTCGATGAATCGCATCGTTCTGGCGTACCGCAAAAACATACAGTACATTTGAGGAGTGTTTGAATATGAAAAAGATCTCTCGTCGCAGCTTTCTGACAGCTGCCGGTCTGTCCGTTGCCGCTCTGGCTCTGACCGCCTGCGGTGGTTCTTCCGCAAGCACCGCTTCCTCCGTGGCAAGCTCTGCTGCTTCTTCTGAAGCTGCTTCCACCAGCGCTGCCGCTGGCGAGCTGACCACCGTTGAGGCCGGCAAGCTGACCATGGCCACCAACGCAACCTTCCCTCCGTATGAGATGACCACCGATGCAGGCGAGTTCGAGGGCATCGACATTGAGACCGCTCAGGCCATTGCTGACAAGCTGGGTCTGGAGCTGCAGATCGATGACATGGACTTTGACGCCGCTCTGCTGAGCGTGCAGCAGGGTAAGGCCGATATCGTCATGGCCGGCGTCACCGTCACCGACGAGCGCAAGGCTGTGATGGACTTCTCCGACAGCTATGCTACCGGCATCCAGTCCATCATCGTGCCCGAAGGCTCCGACATTGCATCTCCCGATGATCTGGCGGGCAAGAAGATCGGCACTCAGCGCGCACCACCGGTTACATCTACTGCACCGATGATTTCGGCGAGGACGCTGTGGTGGCTTACGACAGCGGTCTGACCGCTGTGCAGGCCCTGAACAATGGTCAGGTGGACGCTGTGGTCATCGACAACGCTCCCGCCAAGGAGTATGTGGCTGCCAACCCCGGCCTGAAGGTGCTGGAGACCAGCTACGCCGAGGAGGATTACGCCATCGGCATGGCAAAGGGTTCTTCTCTGGAAGATGCCGTCAACGCCGCTCTGGAAGAGCTGAAGGCTGACGGCACCCTGCAGTCCATCGTGGACAAGTACATCACCGCTGAATAATCAGCTGGCTGATAACGGAACCACGGGGAGGCAGCCCCAACTGGGGTACCTCCCCTTTTTTGGAAAAATAAGGTTACAAAATTCTAACAAAACAGGAAAGTGAGGATGCGAATGGCTGCTCAATACGAACTGCTCAAAGAGCTGCTCAACGGCGGTACGAAGCTCAGCTTCGGGCAGGAATTTTTCTTTAAGTTTTATCAGGCGTTCATCCTGAAAGACCGCTGGCTCCAGTATGTCAGCGGTGTGGGCACCACCCTGCTGGTCACAGCTCTCGCGCTGGCGCTGGGCATCGTGCTGGGCAGCGTGGTAGCTCTGGTGCGTGTGGCACACGACCAGCAGCGCCCCGGCCGCAGAAACCCGGTGCTGGGCTTCTTCAACATCATCTGCGAAATTTACACCACCATCATCCGCGGCACGCCTATGATGGTGCAGCTGCTCATCATGAGCATGGTCATTTTTGCCAACAGCCGCAACTTTACCATGGTAGGTGCGCTGGCACTGGGCATCAACTCCGGTGCTTATGTTTCGGAGATCATCCGCGGCGGTCTGATGGCCGTTGACCCCGGCCAGATGGAGGCCGGCCGCAGCCTTGGTTTGAACTACATGACCACCATGGTGGTCATCATCATCCCGCAGGCCATCCGTGCGGTGCTGCCCGCACTGGGCAACGAGTTCATCGTCCTGCTGAAGGATACCTCCCTGATCACGGTCATCGGCGGCAAGGAGCTGCTGTACGCCGCACAGGGCATCATGAACCGCACCTACGAGCCCATGTTCCCGTTGCTGGGCGATGCACTGATCTACCTTGTGCTGGTCATGCTGTTCACCCGTCTGCTGGCAAAGTTTGAGAGGAGGCTTGCTCAAAGTGACCGATAAGATTCTGGAAGTCCGCGGCCTGACCAAGACCTACGGCGGCGAAAAGAAAAAGGGCGCAAAACAGCCCACCCCCACCCTGGACGTGCTGAAGGGTATTGATATCGACATCTACCGCGGCGACGTGGTCTGCCTGATCGGCCCCTCCGGCTGCGGCAAGTCCACCTTCCTGCGCTGCCTGAACCGGCTGGAGATCCCCACCAGCGGCTCCGTGAAGTTCGAGGGCACTGAGGTGGACGAAGCCCACATCGACGCTGTGCGCCAGAAGATGGGCATGGTGTTCCAGCACTTCAACCTGTTCCCGCACCTGACTGTGAAGAAAAACCTTGAGCTGGCCCCCACCCTGCTCAAGCTCAAGGATAAGCAGGCCATTTCCGACAAGGCCGACGAACTGCTGGCCCGCGTAGGCCTGTCCGACAAGGCCGACGCCTACCCCAAGAGCCTTTCCGGCGGCCAGCAGCAGCGCATTGCCATTGCCCGTGCCCTTGCCATGGACCCGGACGTGATCCTGTTCGACGAGCCCACCAGCGCCCTCGACCCCGAAATGGTGGGCGAGTTCTGGAACTGATGAAGGAGCTGGCCCACACCGGCATCACCATGCTGGTGGTCACCCACGAAATGGGCTTTGCCCGTGAGGTGTCCAACCGCGTCATCTTCATCGACGACGGCAAGATCCAGGAGGACGAGCCGCCGCAGGAACTGTTCACGAACCCGAAGCATCCCAGACTGAAAGCATTCCTTTCCAAGATGCTGTAATGTAAGAAATGAAAAAAAAAGGGGCTGTTGCATGTGCAGCAGCCCCTTTTACTCTGTATTATTCTTTGATGCGGAACACAAACAGCTTGCTGAAAATGTAATTCAGAGCCATGACGATGAACTGTACCGCAAACTTAGAGATCCGGTCATTCCAGTGCAGAATATTTACCAGCAATGTCATGCAGGCCATTTCGATAAGGAGAGTGGAAATCCTCGCACTGAAAAATTTCAGCATTTCGCGCAATTTATCAGTGCTTTTACTTTCAAAAACGAACTTTCGGTTTGTGATATAAGCAAAAGAAACTGCGCAGATCCATGAGAACGTATTGGCAGCCATCAGTTGAAATGGGTCTTGCGGGTTCAGAAAGACTGCAGTGAAAAAATAGTAACTTACCAGACTCACTACCGTAGTCAGACCACCTACGATCACATAGTTGATCAATTCCTTATAACGAAAATAAAGTTGCTTTATTATTTGTATCATACGCAGTGCCCGGAATTGATTTCCTTTTCCACAATATAGATCGGACGGTTTTTCAGCTCTGCAAATGCAACGGAAAAATATTCACCCATAATTCCGACCAGCAAAAAGAGAACAGCAAATAAAACATTGAATGCTGCAAGAATCACCTTATACTCGCGGAAGCCGCACAGTGCACTTATAGCAAAAAGCACAGCAGCAAGAAAACTTACAGCACCGGCATAGAGGCCGAGTTTCAGTGGAAAATCAGAAAAACCGACTATGGTGCTGATTGCAAAATTCATCAGTTTTTTTAGCGTATAGTGGCTGGCACCGCCAGCTCTTTCCGCAGCAGTGTATTCCAGCGTTGTTTTCCGGAAACCAACGCTTTGTACATATCCACGTAGAAAACGAGTTTTTTCACGGTAATTTGTACGTAGAACATCTGCCACACGGCTACTGATGGCAAAGAAATCCGATGCATTTTCCTCCAGCTTTACTTGATCAGACAAGGCGTTGATCACCCGGTAGAATGCTCTGGATGTAAAGTTTTTGATGGCACCTGCCGATTTGTTGGAGGTTCGGACCATGCTGATAACCTCATAGCCTTCCTCAAATTTCGCCATGATGGGGGCGATGCATTCCAGAGGGTGCTGCAGGTCGGCATCCATGCAAATGATCACGTCCCCCGCAGCATGATCGATGCCTGCAATCATGGCAGCCTCGTGGCCAAAATTTCGCGAAAAACTGATTACACGGACATTCTTGTTCTGCTGCGCAATCACTTCCAGAATATTCATACTGGCATCGGTACTGCCATCATTTACAAAAATCAGCTCATATCCCCCTCCCCCGTATTCCAAATTCTGTTCGATGGAGCAGAAAGCTTTATAAAACTTTTCCAGAACGGCTTCTTCGTTATAAACTGAAATAATTAACGATAATTTTTTCATTTAACTTCCCTGCTTTTTCGTAGTTCTTACGGCTCATCTGCAAATTTGACAACAATTTTTCCGTTGATGCACCGGATCGAACCCTGATCCGGATAGCAGGGCATAGATGCTACCTCGGCATTACCGTCAAACTCTGCGGCATCTCCTAATTCCGGTGCAAAGCCACACCAAAACTCCATGGCTTCCTTCCATGCGTAATCATTGAAAATAGGTTCTCCTTTATATGTAGCCAGATCCAAATCATCGAAATATTCGCTGATTCCAACAAGATTTTTATCGTGCTTGTCATACTCCCCGATATAAACAACCTGCGCATCTTCAGTATAACCTTCGATACTTTCAATTCGCGTGATCAAAGTTGTGTAATAACTGATCATTTGTGTCTGCATCACGTCTGCTTTTAGGTAGAGGATATTGCTGTAACGAATATTTAGAGTCACAAGTACTCCTAATAGGGCAACAGCGGCTTTACATAGGGCACCTTCTACTTTTGTTCTATCTTCGGGATATTTATCAATAAACCATACAACCAAAGCAAAGGCAAACGCCTGTCCAAAAGTCATTACGGCATGAACATCCCAAGGCTCTACCATCAGGTATACAAAGCATGCTGCAATAGGATATGCGATTAGGATCAATAGGGTTTGACATCCTTTTGGGGTCTTAAGAATATACATTTTCCGGAGCACAAATATGGCAATGATCGCAGTAACAATGATCAACAAAGTATAGACATATCTTGCGCTGAAGTCTTCCACAGCAGTGCTTGGATAAAAGAATGAGCCGTAACCGCACAGTATCCGATAAATATAATTGCTCAGATTTGTTCTTCCAAAATGATTGATACCTTTGTAATCCGTCAAAACAACGCCAAACTGATTCAGAAAATATTGATTGACTAGAAAATATTCTGTAACAAACCCAATGCACACAGTTGCATTACACAGGGCCATTTTCCAAAACGCTTTCCAGTTCATATCAGACTGCCGGATATCTTCCATCATATAAAGCAGCAATGTACAGATGCAGACCGGGATATTTGCCTGGTACACACCAACAGAGCAAGCCATCAAAACCGTGCAGAGTAATAGAGCGACAACATTCTTTTTCTGGTGAAAAATCCATGCTCCAACAACTCCCAGTAGGGATGCAGCATAATAGTATGGTGCAGTAAACATGTAACTGAATGTTCCCGTCACTGACGGAAATGTCACCATACTTCCGCACAGCAGAATAACAAGAGGCTTTGACTGGATCCTCAAACTATCCGCCAGCAGATATACGATTGCTGCAATGCACAAAATCGTAATCGTACCATTTACCACTGGCAGGCTGTAGTTTTTACTACCCAGCAAATTTGCACTCAGACTTCCAAGAATGCCCAGCATCCACCGTCCAGATTCGTAAGTAGCGCCCACTTCATTGAAATACCGTACATCATCATGGAATGAGTATTTGTTGAACAGAACCATACCATGCGCCAACAATCCCCAAAAAGTAGCACTGCACAGTACTGTTTTTAACAGGCTCTCATTTACCTTTAGCTTTTCCGCAGTTTTTTCCATGTCTTTCTCCCAAACAAGGCATCATTCCCGAATTTAGCCAAAACTATATAGTTGTATTATACAATGTCAGCCTATCTCCTGCAACTATTTCTGCAAAAAACGTGCTCTGTGGTTTCTATTTTCCACAGAGCACAGTTCTCATCATTCTGTTTTGTTGCAACTTTTACAGCGCATTATTCGTACCATCTGTTTCCTGCTCACTGGTATACAGCACCATCAGATGGTTGGCGCTTTCTTCCAGCTGGGTCTTGGCCTGACGGAGATTGGCTTCCTCGTTTTCATTCATCTTTTCGGGCTTATCCTTGCGCAGGCAGCGGCGGAGGTTGGCGAGGTCGGTTTTGATGCGGTTCTTCTCGTCCTTGTCCAGCTCCTTTTTGCATTTGGAAAGAGCCTCGTCCACCTTGTAGGCCAGCACCTCGGCCTGATTGTGCAGGTCCAGCCGCTCCTTGCGGCGGCTGTCCTCGGCCTCGTAGGCGGCAGCGTCTGCCATGGCACGCTGGATCTCATTTTCCGAAAGGTTGGTGCTGCCGGTGATGGTGATGTTCTGCTCCCGGCCGGTGCCAAGGTCTTTGGCAGACACCTTCACTACGCCGTTCACGTCGATATCAAAGGTAACTTCGATCTGCGGTTTGGAAGAGAAGCTTGCCCGGATGCCGGTGAGCTTGAATTTGCCCAGACTCTTGTTGTCGCGGGCAAAGTGGCGCTCGCCCTGCAGCACGTTGATCTCCACACTGGTCTGCATGGGCCGTGCGGTGGTGAAGATCTGGCTCTTGCGGGTGGGGATCATGCTGTTGCGGGTGATCAGCGGGGTGGCCACGCCGCCCAGCGTCTCAATGGAGAGGGTCAGCGGGGTCACATCCATCAGCACAAGGCCCTGCGCCGCTGCGCCGGTGGCACCGGCCAGCTTGCCGCCGCCCTGCAGCAGACCGCCCTGCACAGCCGCACCCATGGCAACACACTCGTCCGGGTTCAGGCTGTGGCTGGGTTCGCAGCCCAGCAGCTCCTTCACCTGACGCTCCACCGCAGGCATCCGGGTGCTGCCGCCCACCAGCAGCACCTTGCCCAGCTGGCTGGCAGAAATGCCTGCATCCCGCAGCGCATTCTGCACGGGAGCACTGTGCGGGCCAGCAGGTCGCCGGTCATCATCTCAAACTGCGGGCGGGAAAGCGAGATATCCAAGTGGTGAGGGCCGTCCTTGCCCACTGCGATAAAGGGCAGGTTCAGCTGTGCCGACGGCGCGGCAGAAAGCTCCTTCTTTGCCTTTTCGGCTTCCTCTTTCAGCCGGCCCATAGCTGCCGGGTCGCGGGAGAGTCGATGCGATCCGACTTTTGAACTCGGCCACGGCATATTCCACGATGCGCTGATCGAAGTCGTCACCGCCCAGATGGGTGTCGCCGCCGGTGGCAAGCACCGTAAAGGTCCCGTCCTCGATCTCGATGATGGACACATCAAAGGTGCCGCCGCCGAGGTCGTAGACGAGGATCTTCTGCGATGCTTCGTTATCCAAACCATAGCCACAGCGGCAGCAGTAGGCTCGTTGATGATGCGCAGCACGTTCAGCCTGCAATGCGGCCTGCATCCTGCGTAGCCTTGCGCTGGCTGTCGTCGAAGTAGGCGGGCACCGTGATGACCGCTTCGGTCACCGGCTCGCCCAGATAGCTCTCGGCATCGCGGCGGATCTTGGCCAAGATCATGGCGCTGATCTCCTGCGGGGTCAGGTCTTTGCCGTCGATGTGCACCCGGTAGTCACTGCCCATATGGCGCTTGATGCTGGAGATGGTGCGCCCGGAATTTGTGGCGATCTGGCGCTTGGCCGCGCCGCCCACCAGACGTTCACCGTCCTTCGTGAAGGCACAACGCTGGGGGTAGTGCGCTCACCCTCCGCATTGGTGATGACCACGGGCTTGCCGCCCTCCACCACTGCCACACAGGAATTGGTCGTGCCGAGATCGATGCCGATTACTTTGCTCATACTGTCTGTTTCCTCTCCGGTGCTGTGCATCTTGGGCGCAGCTCTTCAAATCATTTCCGAGTATATCTTACCGTCCCGATATGACGATTTTTTAGTCCAATTGTAAAGATTCCATGTCGTAAGCTGTGGCTCGGGCAGGCAGTTCACTGGTCAGTTCCCGGATGAGCTGGTCGGCTTCGGCCAGCCACTGCTCTGCGTCCGGCTCGTGCTCACGGGCCTTGATGGCAAAGCCCTGCCTTGCTTCTGCGGCCAGTGCCAGCGCCTTTTTGCGGCTGGTGTAGCGCGTTTCGGTCTGGGCCACACGCAGGCACACCTGCGGAGTGTACTCGATATCCGGCATATGGGCTGCGTTGGAGCGGGCACGGCGGTAATACAAAAGTGCCCGGCCATTGTCGCCCCGGGCAGCGCAGTCATCGCCCAGTGCAATGTTGGATAAGATCTCGCCGCTGTCCGCTGCTTCCTTCCACATGCGGCGGGCCTTGGCACGGTTCGTGCGGGTGCCGCGGCCCTTATAAATACAGTCTGCCAGCAGGGCAAGTCCCATGGCGCTGCCAAGCTCGGCTGCTTTTTCAAAGTATTCCACAGCCTGCGCCCAGTTGCCCTTGCGGGCGGCTTCCTTTCCGGCATCCGCTTTCTCATCACCGGGGTCTTCCGGCGTATGGCCCGCGTGCAGCAAACCGTTGAGCAGAGCGCCGTCCAGCGTAGCCGAGTGGCTCCACGGGTCCAGCACCACGCCGTCGATCCCCTCAGTGGAAAGGGCCAGCTCCATGGCATCCTGCAGGGTGTAATCTGCCATTGGCCGGGCAGAAGTGCTGCGGTCGGCGCAGGCCGCAGCTGCAGAGGTGAACATAGGCAGCCATGTGCGGCCCTTCTCGTTGCGCAGGGTCCACAGCTGCAGGTCCTTAGCCTTTGCCGTGGGCACCGGATGCTCCGTCCACGGTGCAGGCGTGTTGTGCACCGTCAGTGCCGTGCGCAGCGGCACCAGAACATGGGTCTCCATTTCCAGTGCATAGTTCAAAGCGCCCATCAGCGTCCAGAAGCTTTCTTCGTTCTGGCCTTTATATAAATTTTCCACTGCCTGCTCAAAGGCCGGGCAGCCGGTGCCCGCCGGGCTGTAGGCCGGAGCGTTCTGCCGATGCTTGCGGGTGCCCACCGGGCGCAGCCGGATGCCGCCGTCTTGTCTTTTTGCCATCTGCTCACCATTCTTCCAGTTTCTAGTCAGTTTTTAGTATAGCAGGAAATGGCTTTGGGTACAACGCCTATCTGTATGTATCCATTTTTCCCTGCTCAAAAAAAAGCGGGGTGCCAGATCAGCTTCTTCTGGCACCCCGTTAAAAATACATTTTTCCTGAAACGCCTTATTCCGCGTCCAGATCTTCTTCGGTCTCAGCAGCAATATAGATCGGTCTGTGCTTTGTTTCAAGATATGTTTTGGCAAGGTACTCGCCCGCAATGCCCGTACACAGCAGCTGCACACCACTGCACAAAAGGATAATGCAGACAAGGCTCGGCCAGCCGGAAGTAGGGTCGCCGAACATCAGTGCACGCACCACCACGATTATGATGCCTACAAACGCCAATACGCAAAAGGCAAGGCCAAGGCCCGCCGCCATCAGCAGTGGAGCTGTGGAAAAGCCCACAATGCCTTCGATCGAATATTTGAGCAGACCCCAGAAGTTCCACTTTGTTGTGCCCGCCACACGCTCTACGTTTTTGTAGTCGATCCACTTTGTTTTAAAGCCGACCCAGCTGAAAATGCCCTTGCTGAAGCGGTTATATTCCGCCATGCTCAGCACGGCATCAGTCATTTTGCGGCTCATCAGGCGGAAGTCTCTTGCTCCATCCACGATCTCTGTATCCGAGAGCTTATTGATGATCTGATAAAACTTTTTGGCAAACCAGCTGCGAACGGGCGGTTCACCCTCGCGTGTCGTGCGGCGGGTGGCCGCGCAGTCATATTCGCCGGAGAACAGCAGCTCCAGCATTTCCGGCAGCAGCGAGGGCGGGTCCTGCAGATCCGCATCCATCGTTGCTACATAATCGCCCTTTGCCGCTTTTAATCCGGCATAAATGCCTGCTTCCTTGCCAAAGTTCCGGCTGAAGGAGATGTACCGCACACGGGCATCTTTCCGGTGCAATTCCCGCGCGATCTGCAGTGTGCGGTCTTTTGAGCCGTCATCCACAAAGATGAACTCAAAATCTGCTCCGTGGGATATTCCCATCTGCTGTGCGATCTTACTGGCCTCTTTATAAAAAATGGGAAGTGATTCTTCCTCATTGTAGCACGGAACGACCAAACTTATCAGCATTCCTGTTTCCCCTTTTGTGCAATATTTAAAATTATTGTAGCATACCCCCACCCTGGTTTCAACCGTTTTCGGCATTTTGCCCGGCGGTTTTCAGCACACTTTTGCAATAAAAACATTTTCTATGGCTTTTTAAGTTTTTGTACGCTATAATAAGTAGGATTTCATAAACCTTATAATGCAAGAAAGCAAGAAAGAAGGAGTATCGCCTTGAACAAGATGCTAGGCTATCTGAAGGACTACAAGCGCGAGAGCGTGCTTGCGCCCCTTTTCAAGATGCTGGAAGCCACGTTCGACCTGTTCGTGCCGCTGGTCATGGCGGATATCGTGAACATCGGCATTGCCGCCCACGACTTCCACTATATTCTTGTGCGGTGCGGCATTTTGCTGCTGCTGGCCATGATCGGCCTTGCCTGCAGCCTGACGGCACAGTATTTTTCCGCAAAGGCGGCCGTGGGCTATTCCACAGCTCTGCGCCACGCCCTGTTTGAGCACATCCAGACCCTGAGCTTTACCGAGATGGACACCCTCGGCACCAGCACCCTGATCACCCGTATGACCAGCGACGTGAATCAGGTGCAGAGCGGCCTGAACCTGTTTTTACGCCTGTTCCTGCGCAGCCCGTTCGTGGTGATCGGTGCCATGGTCATGGCCTTTACGGTGAATTCCCGTGCAGCGCTGATCTTTGTAGTGACCATCCCGCTGCTGAGCGTGGTGGTGTTCGGCATCATGGCTGCTACCCGGCCCCTGTACAAGACGGTACAGAATCGCCTTGACCGGGTGCTGGGCCTGACCCGCGAAAACCTGACCGGCGTGCGCGTGGTGCGCGCTTTTGATAAGGAAAAAAGCGAGGTAGAGCGCTTTGAGAATGCCAACGACCTGCTGACCAAGATGCAGCTCCATGTAGCCATATCTCTGCCCTGATGAACCGCTGACCTATGTGCTCATCAACATTGCCATTGTGGCACTGCTATATGTGGGCAGCATTGAGATCAATGTGGGTGGCATGGCTTCCGGCGACGTGATCGCGCTGGTGAACTACATGAACCAGATCCTTGTGGAGCTGGTCAAGCTGGCAAACCTGATTGTGCAGGTGAGCAAGGCGCTGGCCTGCGCAGGCCGCGTGCAGGCTGTGCTGGACACCACGCCCGGCATGGCCTTCCCGGAAAAGCTTCTGGCGAGGTGCCCGCCGAAAAATCCGGCGATGCCGTGCGCTTTGAGCATGTAAGCCTGACCTATGCGGGTGCCGGTGCACCCAGCCTTTCCGACATCAGCTTCACTGCAAAGCGCGGCCAGACCATTGGTGTCATCGGCGGTACCGGCAGCGGCAAATCCAGCCTTGTCAACCTGATTCCCCGCTTCTACGATGCCACCGAGGGCACGGTGGAGATCATGGGCCGCGATGCCCGGAACTATCCCCGCGAAGAACTGCGCGGCAAGGCAGCCATGGTCATGCAGAAGGCCCAGCTCTTTGGCGGCACCATCCGCTCCAACCTGCTGTGGGGCAACAAGAATGCCACCGATGCGGACCTGTGGGCTGCACTGGAAACAGCACAGGCTGCGGAGTTCGTCAAAGCCAAGCCCCTTGGGCTGGACGAGCCTGTGGAGCAGGGCGGTCGCAACCTGTCCGGCGGACAGAAGCAGCGCCTGACCATCGCCCGCGCCCTTGTGGGCAAGCCGGAAATTCTGATCCTTGACGACAGCGCCAGCGCACTGGACTACGCCACCGATGCCGCCCTGCGCAAGGCACTGGCTGCTCTGCCCGGCAGCCTGACCGTGTTCATCGTGAGCCAGCGCGCCGCCAGCCTGCAGTACGCGGATCAAATTCTGGTGCTGGACGACGGCCATCTGGTGGGCATCGGCACCCACGACCAGCTGCGCCAAACCTGCCCCGTCTACGAGGAGATCTACGAGAGCCAGTTCAAGAAAGGGGATGCGCAGAAATGAGTGCAAAAGCAAAAACAAAGCTGACCCCGCAGCAGCGCAAGGCCACCTTGACCCGTGTTCTGGGCAAAATCAAACCTTATTCCCTGTTTGTGGTGTGCAGCCTTGTGGTGGCCGCTGTGAGCGTGGGCGCGCAGCTGTATATTCCCATCCTCTGCGGCAGCGCCATTGATATGATGCTGGGCAAGGGTGCCGTAGATTTTGGCGGTGTGATGCGCATTATCATCGAGGTGCTGGTGGTTGCCGGTGTGGCCGCTCTTGCGCAGTGGCTGCTGAGCGTGTGCAACAATCGCATCACCTTCCTTGTCAGCCGCGACCTGCGCAACGAAGCCCTGCGCAAAATTCAGACCCTGCCGCTTTCCTACCTCGACAGCCACCCCTCCGGCGATATCGTCAGCCGCATGGTGGCCGATGTGGATACCTTTGCGGACGGCCTGCTGATGGGCTTTACACAGCTGTTCAGCGGCGTGCTGACCATCCTCGGCACCCTGCTGTTCATGCTCAGCGAGAATGTGCCCATCACGCTGGTGGTGGTGTGCATCACCCGCTGAGCCTCGTGGTGGCAAGCTTCCTTGCCAAGCGCAGCTATGGTTACTTCCAGAGCCAGAGCGCCGTGCGCGGTGAGCAGACCGCGCTGGTCAACGAGATGATCGAGGGCCAGAAGGTGGTGCAGGCCTTCGGCCACGAGGCCGAGAGCCTTACCGCCTTTGACGAGGTGAATGGCCGTCTGCAGGACGTGAGCCTGAAGGCCATCTTCTTTTCCAGCCTGACCAACCCCGCCACCCGCTTTGTGAATAACATCGTGTACGCAGGCGTGGGCCTTGTGGGTGCCGTGTACGCGGTGCGGGGCGGCATCACCATCGGCCAGCTGAGCGTGTTTTTGAGCTACGCCAACCAGTACACCAAGCCCTTCAACGAAATTTCCGGTGTAGTCACCGAGCTGCAGAATGCTCTGGCCTGCGCCGCCCGCGTGTTCGAGCTGCTGGATGCCGACGATCAGGTGCCGGAAGTCGAGAATGCCCCCATGCTGCAGCCGGACGGCCATGTGCAGCTGGAGGATGTTTCCTTCCGCTACCTGCCCGACCGCCCGCTGATCGAGGGCCTTTCCCTCGACGTAAAGCCCGGCCAGCGCATTGCCATCGTCGGCCCTACCGGCTGCGGCAAGACCACCCTCATCAACCTGCTCATGCGCTTCTATGATGTGAACGGCGGTTCCATCAAGGTGTCCGGCACCGACATCCGGGATGTGACCCGCGCTTCCCTGCGCGGCAGCTACGGCATGGTGCTGCAGGATACATGGCTGCGGGCCGGTACCGTGCGGGAAAACATTGCCTACGGCAAGCCGGATGCAAGCCTTGAAGAGATTGTGGCAGCAGCCAAAGCCGCCCATGCAGACAGCTTCATCCGCCGCCTGCCGGAGGCTACGATACCGTTATCGCCGAGGACGGCGGCAACATCAGTCAGGGCCAGAAGCAGCTGCTGTGCATTGCCCGCGTGATGCTCTGCCTGCCGCCGATGCTGATTCTGGACGAGGCAACATCCTCCATTGATACCCGCACCGAGGTGCGTATCCAGAAAGCTTTTGCCCGCATGATGCAGGGCCGTACCAGCTTTATTGTGGCGCACCGCCTTTCCACCATCCGCGAGGCGGACGTGATCCTTGTGATGAAGGACGGCCACATTGTGGAGCAGGGCAGCCACGACGAGCTGCTTGCTGCAAACGGCTTCTACGCCAAGCTCTACAACAGCCAGTTCGAGGGCGTGGAGACCTGAGAGTTCCTGATAATAATAACAAAAAGGAGCGATGCGCTGCATCGCTCCTTTTTGTTATTATTTGCTTTCAACTTTTTGCACGATGGTTCATCGGGCGGCGGCGTGAGGGTAGAGTGCTCCACAATGAACTGCTCCGCCCTCTCCCGGGCCAGACGCTGGCGCACCTTGCGTGCATCGTTGGCGGGGAAGGTGCGCTCGCCGTCCAGCTTGGCATCCCAGTGGGCAGCGGCTGCTTCCACCTCGGCGTCCGTGGGTGCAAGGCCCTCCTTTTCTGCCACCAGCAGAAGCCCCAGCCAGCTGCGCAGCTTGCGCTCTGCCTGCGCGTGGAGCCATGCACGGAACTCTTCCACCGTCTGGCCGCGCACTTTAAGGAACTGGTCAAAGTTGATGCCATTGGCCTGCAGGCTCAGGTTGAACTGGCGCTGCTCGGCAAAATAGTTACCGCCCACCAGCTGCTTTGGCAGCGGGCCTTTCACTGCATCGCCCAGCTGCCATACCAGCTCCTTGCGTGCCCGCTGCTCAGCCTGGGCACAGCGCTGTGCCCAGATCTCGCGGGCCACCTGCTGCCGCAGCGCCGCCTTGCCCGCTGCATCGGCTGCACGTTCTTCGTCGCCGTGGTGACGGTTAATCTCCAGTTCAATGGTCAGCTGCCGGATGGGGTGCGGCTCAATGGGCTGCACGAAACCGGTGTATGCTCCCACTTCCAGCGGCGGAAGCGCGTAGAACTGCGCCCCCGCCCGGAAGCCCTCGGCCCGGTTCACCGCCAGCAATTCAAAATCCGGGTCGGTCACCGGCACCACATGGTACTCCTGCACCAGCTGCTCATACAGCGCCGAAAAGCCGCCAAGAATGGTGCGATTCACCGCCTCAGTCAGCAGACCGTCCTCTTCCTGCGGCGCGTCCGGCTCCGCCTGCACCTGTGCAACGGCTGCCGCCAGTTCCTCGGCACCGGCTGTGAATACCAGACGGCAGTCGCCCGGCTCAGCCATGCCAAAATGTTCCAGTTTCATCCTCTTTTCCCCTTTCAGCGGGCAATGCCCACGGTCAGCACCAGCAGGGCCACACCTATCACGGTATACAACACCTCGGCTCCCAGCGTGGCCCGGTCGCCTTCCACGTACATCTTCTCCGGGTCGTCGGGGTCATAATATAAGGTGACGGTATCCCCCACCGCAAAGCTCTTGCCCCGCGCAGGCTTCGGGTAGTGCAGCCGATGGCTGCGCCTGCGGTGGTAAAGGCCAGCACATAGGCACCGCCATCCCGGCTCCGCACGGTGCCTCCACCGTGGCTGTGACCTTCTGCCCCTGCGTGCACAGCCTGCGCCGTGCCAGCACACTGCGCAGAGCCATAAAGAACATGATGCCTGCTCCCAGCAGGAAAATAATGATATTGAACATTCTGCATTTCCCTCGTTTTCTCAGTCTGCGCGCAGGACACCCTCCCAGCGCGTCCTGTTTATTGTATCACACTTTGGCAAAAATTTCGCCCTGCAGCCGCCATTCAGAATGCATCAATTTTCAAGCAAAATTTTGTCGAGAAAAATTAAAAATAATGCTTGACATTCTTCGTATATCTGGTATAATAACTATCGTTCCGAGCGGCACAGCTCACGAACACAACAGAATATGCGGATATGGCGGAATTGGCAGACGCGTTAGATTCAGGTTCTAATCGGGGCAACTCGGTGGAGGTTCAAGTCCTCTTATCCGCACCAAGAAAAACCAGTACACAGTGTGTACTGGTTTCTTTTTCGGTGCGGAAGAGGACTTGAACAGCAATGACGACGACCGCAGCCAGCGGCTGAAACAGGAGGAGTTGTTGGGGCCGCGTTCTGATTTTTCAAAGCCCTGCCAAGGGGTTGTAGAAAAATCAGCAAACGCAACCCGTAAGGCCCTGACCGCCAGATTCCGCCGCGGTTCCCAACCCATAGGAATGTCTACCGGGAGGCAGACTGTCTACTGTCTTTTTTGTTTTACACGGCAGTTTCCCTTTAGCAGTAACCGCGGATAAGAGGACTTGAACAGCAACGACGACGACCGCAGCCAGCGGCTGAAACAGGAGGAGTTGTTGGGGCCGCGTTCTGATTTTTCAAAGCCCTGCCAAGGGGTTGTAGAAAAATCAGCAAACGCAACCCGTAAGGCCCTGACCACCAGATTCCGCTGCGGTTCCCAACCCGTAGGAATGTCTACCGGGAGGCTGCCGCTTATTTTGCTTCACCCAATAATTCCCCTTTCGTAGTAACAGCGGATAACATGGATATCGGCTGCGTGGAACTGCTGCTCCGGGATGGGAGAAAAATTTCCATTGACAAAAACTGCCGCTCACCTGCGTAACGGAACGCAGGCGGGCGGCAGTTTGCACTATCGGCTCTGGGACTGCCGGAAATTATGAAAGACTTTCAATGATCTCCGCACTCTTTTCAATGCCGATGACCCCACTATCCAGCGCAATATGATAGTTGGCGGCATTGCCCCAGTTCATATCGGTGTAGAAGCGGTAGTAGGCGGCGCGGCGCTTGTCCTTCTCCTTCAGCCTGGATTCGGGAGATTTCTCCCGCTCGCCGTAGACCCGCACGATGCGGTCAGCCCGGAACTTCATGTCGGCATGGACGAACACCTTCAGGCAGTCGGTGCGGTCCTGCAGGATAAAATCGGCGCAGCGCCCCACGATGACGCAGGGCTCTTTTTCCGCAAGCTCCCGAATGAGCCGGTATTGCAGCTTCCAAAGCAGGTCCTCGTTGGTGGGGCCGAAGCTGCGGTCGGTGAAGGCGGAGGCAAGGAAACCGCCGGGGGTGTACTCTCCGGCCTCCTTGACGTAGCTTTCGTCAAAGCCGCTTTCAGCAGCCAGTTTCTGGATGAGTTCGGCGTCATAGCACCGGATGCCAGATGCTCTGCCACCAGTTTGCCGATGGTTCTGCCGCCGCTGCCAAATTCGCGGCTGATGGTAATGATATGTTTTTCCATTAGACTTCTCCTTTCTGGTTCAGTTCACGGTAGGTTTTGCAGATCAGATAGCCTGCAATCAGGAAGGTGAGGATATCCGACATGGGCATGGAGTACAGCACGCCGTCCAGCCCGAAGAACCGAGGCAGCAGCAGGGCAAAGCCCACGCCGAACACCACCTCACGCACCATGGACAGGGCGGTGGATTCCACTGCCTTGCCCATGGCCTGCAAAAAGATGAAGCAGGCCTTGTTGACACAGGCCAGAATGATCATGCACAGGTAGATGCGGAAGGAGCGCACTGCAAAATCGGTGTAGTAGACGCTCTCGTTGGCGGCACCGAACAGGGCGATCAGCTGCCGCGGGAAGCCCTCTACCAGCACCAGCGCAACAACGCCCACGGCCGCTTCTGCCAGCAGCAGTCTCGTGAACAGCTCCTTCACACGGGTGGGCTTTTTGGCGCCCATGTTGAAACCCACCACGGGGATGCAGCCAGCCGCCATGCCCACCACGATGGAGATGACGATCTGGAAGAACTTCATCACGATGCCAACAACTGCCATGGGAATCTGTGCGTATTGCTCCTGCCCGAACACGGTGTCCAGTGCGCCGTATTTGCGGATCATGTTGTTGATGGCTGCCATAGCCGCCACAAGCTGATCTGGGACAGAAAGCTGGTCATGCCAAGGGTCAGGGTGCGGCCGCAGATGGAGCCCTTCAGCCGGTAGTCGCCCTTTTCAGGACGGATGATCTTCATGTGCAGCAGATACCACACTGCCAGCGCTGCGGTGACCAGCTGACCGATCACAGTAGCCACCGCCGCGCCCATCATGCCCCAGCGCAAGCCGAAAATGAAAACGGGGTCCAGAATAATGTTCAGCACCGCACCCGCAAGGTGGAGATCATGGCAAACCGGGGGTTGCCATCCGCGCGATGATGGGGTTCATGGCCTGCCCAAACATATAAAAGGGCACGCCCAGCGTGATATAAAAGAAATACTCCTGGGAGTGGTGGTAGGTCTCGGCGTTGACCGTTCCGCCGAACATGGCGAGAATGTTGTCCGCAAAAACCAGATAGAGCGCCGCCAGCACAATGCTGCTGACCAGACACATCACCACCGCATTGCCGACGCTCCGCCTTGCCTTGGGAACTTCGCTCTGTCCAAGGCTGATACTGACGAAGGCGCAGCAGCCGTCACCGATCATCACGGCAATAGCCAGCGCTACCACCGTCAGGGGGAAAACGACCGTATTGGCGGCGTTGCCATAAGAGCCCAGATAGCTGGCGTTTGCAATAAAAATCTGGTCCACGATGTTATACAGTGCGCCGACCAAAAGCGAAATAATGCACGGGATCGCATACTTCTGCATCAGCTTGCTGATGCGCTCCGTGCCGAGAAATTGATTGGAGCTTTCCATGGGATTCACCTTTACCTTTCCATTTTAGGGCAAACAAAAACAACGGGCAGCCTCATGCAACCGGTTTTACGCATGAGTGCTACTCGTTGTACGAAATCATTATAGCCTGCCTGTCTGGAATTTGCAAAGGCAGTTTTGCACAAGAATTGTACTGGGCATTCTGCGCAGATTGCACGAGGAAAACTTTGTGAAAGATGCCCTTTGAAGCCCGCCAACCTACCGTGGTACAATAAAGTAAAGAGTAAAATTACGCTGGAAAGTCTGTTTTTGCAGCCTTTTCATACAAGGGAAAGAGGCAATACCATGTCACGGTTTCAGGCGGGAGCGCTGGTGGTCTACGGAAATCTGGGAGTGCACGAGGTGGAAGGGGTCGGGCTGCGGCACTTTTGCGATGAGCCCGCCAGAGAGTACTACACCCTCCGGCCCTATTTTTCGGATTCCCACGACCGCAGCTATATCCCCACGGCAAAAGAGGGTGTTCTGCGCCCGGTGACCCCGGCACAGCAGGCAGCAGCCGACCTTGCACGGATCAAAGCGGAGACGCTGCCCATCTACGGGAATTCAGACGGTGCTGGCAGAACACTATCAGGCACTGCTCCACACCAATGATTTTTACCAGTACCTGACCCTGTTCAAGGAGCTGGGGCAAAAGCAGACCCAGCAGCAAAGCCGCGGCCGGAAGATCAACGCTATGGATACCTACTTCTACCAGATGGTAGAGCGCGTCCTGCGGGAGGAGCTGGCGGTGGCGTTCGGGGAATCGCAGCAGGAAGCCGGCAGGCGTCTGCTGGAGATTTTGCGCTGAAGCTGCATGGGTACTTTTTGGTGCGTATATTCAGTTCGAGGATGTTGTCGTGGTCGGCTCGATCTCCTACATTTATTATTTGGTGTTGATCGATCAATTTTAATGGAATCTTTATATTTCTACAATTTTCTTTACGGCTCTTTTATCTATTCCATGCTAATCTTTATGCACACGGATAGGTAAAGGAGCTTTTATGATTCAATATCCTCGTTACAAGCGGCACCGTTTTTCTTCTTTTCAGGTTATTATTGCAGGTTTTGCGGCAGTCGATCTGGTGGGCGCATTGCTTCTGATGCTCCCGATCGCTGCACAGCAGCGGTGCGTCACACCGTTCCATGAGGCACTGTTTACCTCCACCTCCGCCCTTTGTGTGACCGGACTTGTGGTTCAGGATACCGGCAGCTACTGGTCGGCTTTTGGGCAAAGCGTGATCCTTCTTCTGATCCAGATCGGAGGATTGGGTGTCATTACGGTGGGCGCTGCCTTTGCGCTGCTTTCCGGGCGAAAGATTTCCCTCAAGCAGCGCAGCACGATGCAGGAAGCCACCGCTGCCCCGCAGATGGGCGGCATCGTGCGGCTGACAGGCTTTATTCTGCGGATCACCGCCCTGTTTGAATTGGTCGGTGCTGCACTGCTGCTGCCGACATTTTGCGCCGATTATGGACTGCGCGGGATCTGGTACGCGTTGTTTCATTCCATTTCGGCGTTCTGCAATGCCGGCTTTGACCTGCTGGGAACAGAGGGTGCAAAATTTGTTTCGCTGACACGGTATGCAGGAAACCCATTGCTTACCACAGTGATCGCGGCCCTGATCGTCTTTGGCGGACTTGGCTTTCTGACATGGGAGGATATTTGTACATATCGCCTTGATTTTCACCGTTACCGGATGCAGAGCAAGGTGATCCTTGTCACAACGGCATTTCTTCTGGTATTGCCGACGCTGTACTTTTATTGCTTCGAGTTCACGGCAGGCTCTGCCCGGCAGCGCATTTTATTGTCGATGTTTCAATCCGTTACCCCCCGTACTGCCGGTTTTAACACTGCTGATCTTGCTGCGATGGGCAGCACTTCACAGGCATTGATGGTGGTTCTGATGCTGTTAGGCGGTTCGCCCGGCTCTACGGCAGGCGGCATGAAAACCACAACATTTGCCGTTCTGCTGGCTAATATGTGGGCGACCTTCCGCCGCAGAGAAGATGCCGAATTTTTCGGGCGGCGCATAGATGGTTCCGCGGTCAAGAATGCTGCCACCATTGCAGGGATGTATTTGACGCTGTTCTTCCTCGGAGCCTTTGTCATTGCTGCGGCCGAGCAGCTGCCGATGTCGGTCTGTCTGTATGAGACTGCTTCGGCTGTGGCAACGGTGGGTCTGACATTGGGCATCACGCCGCAGTTGGGGGTCCTTTCGCAGGGGGTGCTGATCGCACTGATGTTTTTGGGACGTGTTGGCGGATTGACGTTGATCTATGCGGCATTTGGCAGCAGCCCTGCCCACTCTCGTCTGCCGCAGGAGAAGATCGCAATCGGATAAAGGAGGCAACTATGAAATCGATTCTTTTGATTGGGCTTGGCCGTTTTGGCCGCCATATTGCGCAGGAACTGAATGAGCTGGGTCACCAGGTCATGGCGATCGACAGCAACGAAGACCGTGTGAACGCCGTGCTTTCCTATGTGACGAATGCACAGATCGGTGACAGCACCAGCGAATACTTTCTGCGCTCCCTTGGTGTTGGCAATTTTGATGTGTGCATCGTAACCATCGGCGGCAATTTTCAAAGCTCGTTGGAAACAACGTCGCTGCTCAAGGAGCTGGGGGCAAAGCTTGTGGTCTCGCGTGCAGAGCGGGATGTACAAGCCAAGTTCCTGCTGCGCAACGGTGCGGATGAAGTGGTCTACCCGGAAAAGCAGCTGGCAAAGTGGGCGGCGATCCGATACAGCTCCGAACACATTCTGGATTATATCGAGCTGCAGGACGACCACGCCATCATGGAAGTGACCATTCCGCCGGAATGGGTGGATCGCACGATCGGTGAGATCAATATCCGAAAAAAGTATAACATCAACATTCTTGCGCTGAAAAAAGACGGAAAGCTCGATATGAGCATTACGCCGGATACGCAGCTGTGCCGGGATGAAAGTATGCTGGTTTTGGGAAAATACGCATCGATCCAGAAGTGTTTCCGGCTCTGAAAAGATAGGACGGATCATATGGATGTCGTTTTGTTACTGATGGTTCTTGGAGTCATGTTGAGTGGTTTTTGGGCAGCAGATGCGCTGGATCACATGCGGAAGGAGATCCTTCAACAGGAAGGAAAAAGACGTGGCTGGTGGTCGTGACCATCAAATTGTGCTATACTGTGGGCAAGGCAGGTGATTTTTATGAATCAGAACGACCCACCCACTGAACATATTCTGGCGTGTCTGTCGTCCTCTCCCTCCAATGCAAAGATCGTGCGGACGGCAGCAACGATGGCAAAGGCGTTTGGAGGGACCTTTACAGCTCTGTATGTCCGGACTCCGGATTCGGATCAGATGGGAAAAGAAGACTGTCGGCGCTTGCAGCAGCACATTCGTATGGCAGAGCAGGCAGGTGCCGACATTTCTACGATCTATGGGGATGACATTCCGCAGCAGATCGCAGAGTTTGCCCGCATCTCCGGCATTACAAAAATCGTACTGGGGAGCTCCAGCGTACATCGCCGCCATTTCTGGAGTGGACCGTCACTGACTGAAAAATTGACGATGACTGCGCCTAATCTGGATATTTACATCATCCCGGATGCTTCTGCAGAGAACGGCTACGGTTCAGGACGAAAGCTGTTCACCCGTCCGCTTCTGCCGTCTGTCCGTGATCTTCTGATCACCGCAGGCATCCTGAGCTGCATCACGCTCATCGGCTTCTTTTTCCTGCAGCTGGACTTTGCGCGTTATAACATTATTATGCTCTATATGCTGGGGATGCTGTTCACCGCATTGTGTACCAGCGGTTACACCTGCGGTGTGCTGGGCTCTGTTGCCAGTGTTGCGCTGTACAATTTTTTTCTGACGGAACCGCGCCTGACATTCCATGCGTATGACCCCGGTTATCAGGTTACGTTTGCCCTGATGCTGACCTCCGCAATTATTACCTGTACGTTGACAACACGGTTGAAAGACCATGCAAAAATGTCTGCGCAGGCAGCATTCCGGACAAAAGTACTATTTGATACGAATCAGCTTTTACAGAAAGCCAAAAGTGAAGAAGAAATCTTTTCGCTGACGGCATCCCAGCTGATGAAGCTGCTGAACCGGAGTCTGATCGTCTACCTGGAACAAAACGGAGGTCTTGGGGCAGAACAGGTTTTTGGAGTTGACGGGGAAACGGCGCAAAACATCTTTTCTGCACCGGAAGAACGGGATGCAGCAAACTGGACGTTTGCCAACAAAAAGCGTTCCGGTGCAGGCACGGATAGCTACCCGGATGCAAAGGGACTTTATCTTGCACTTCGGACCGGAGGCGGCGTATTTGGAGTGATCGGGATCGATCTGTCCGAAAAACCGCTGGATGCCTTTGAAAACAGTGTGCTGCTTTCCATTCTGGGTGAAGGTGCGCTGGCCATCGAAAACCGCAGAAATGCGCTGGAAAAAGAGCAGGCAACAGTGCAGGCAAAAAATGAAGAGCTGCGGGCAAACCTGCTGCGCACGATCTCCCATGACCTGCGCACCCCGCTGACCTCCATTTCCGGCAATGCCAGCAATCTGCTTTCCAACGGAGAAACGCTGGATACAGAGACCCGGAACAAGATCTGCACCGATATTTTTGACGATGCACAATGCTGATCGGTCTGGTGGAAAATCTGCTTTCCATCACCCGCATTGAGGATGGGCGGATGAATCTGCAGATCTCGCCGCAGCTGATGGACGAAATGATCGAAGAAGCGCTGCATCATGTCAACCGGAAAAGCTGCGAACACACCATCACAACACAGTATGGGGACGAGATCCTTCTGGTCAATGTGGATGCACGGCTGATCATGCAGGTCGTTGTCAATCTGGTGGATAACGCCATCAAATACACCCCCGTGGGCTCGGTCATTCAGATTTCGGCTTACCGGAAAGACCATCAGGTCGTAGTGGAAGTGGCAGATAACGGCCCCGGCATTCCGGATCGCACAAAAGCACAGGTGTTCGAGATGTTTTATACCGGGCAGAGCCGCATCGCAGACAGCCACCGCAGCTTGGACTGGGCTTGCCCCTCTGCCGTGCAATCTTGACGGCTCACGGCGGAACATTGACCCTGCGTGACAACATTCCCAATGGCAGTGTCTTTTCCTTTGCATTGCCGCAAAGCGAGGTGAATATTCATGAATAAGCCGTCCATTCTGGTCGTAGAGGATGATGTTCCTGTACGGTGTCTGATCACAACGACCCTGAAGACCCACGGCTATAAATATCTGACTGCTTCCAATGGGGAAACGGCGATCATGATGACTACCAGCCACAATCCGGACATCATGCTGCTGGATCTTGGGCTGCCCGATATAGACGGCATTGAGGTCATCCGCAGCGTCCGCACGTGGTCGAACCTGCCCATCATCGTCCTGAGTGCCCGGAGCGAAGATTCTGATAAGATCGAAGCACTGGACAACGGCGCAGACGATTATCTGACAAAGCCGTTTTCCGTGGACGAGCTGCTGGCAAGACTGCGTGTAACGCAGCGCCGATTGAATCTGCTGGCTTCTGACGGCATAAACAGTCCGGTTTTTGTCAATGGTCCTTTGAAGATCGACTTCTCGGCAGGCTGCGTCTGGCTGGGTGAGAATGAAGTGCATCTGACCCCCATCGAGTACAAACTGCTGTGTGTGCTGGCGCATAATGTGGGCAAGGTGCTGACACATACCTCCCTCACGCAGAAAGTATGGGGCAGTACGCAGGAAAATGACATCGCTTCCTTGCGAGTTTACATGGCATCCCTGCGCAAAAAATTGGAACGATACCCGGATGCGCCGCATCTGATCCAGACCCATGTTGGTGTCGGATACCGGATGCTGCGCGCAGAAAATGATGAAGCATAGTAAAAAAACAGAGTGCGCCCTGCGGACGCACCCTGCAAAAGACCACAGACAAGCGATATGTACAACAGGGCGTTCCCCGTCGGGAACGCTCTGTTTTTCTTTGTTGGTAGTGTGATGAGCCTGTTCCGCCTGCCATACTGAGGCATTTTTATGCGTTATTTTTTCATGGAGCTGTTTTGCAGCAGCCCCTCTCTGCCGTTAGCGGTTCTTATAAAGTTTCAGGTGCGGTCAACGCACTTTTTGCCGAGGTATGCGGCCTTGACCTGTTCATTGGTCAGCAGTTCAGCACCCGTGCCGGAAAGGGTCAGGGTGCCGGTCTCCAGCACATAGGCGTAATCGGCCACCTTCAGGGCCATGTTGGCGTTCTGTTCGTTCAGCAGCACGGTGATGCCCTGCTGGTTCACGGTGCGGATGATATCAAAAATCTCCCGCACCACGATGGGTGCAAGGCCGAGGCTCGGCTCGTCCAGCATGAGCAGCTTCGGCTTGCTCATCAGGGCGCGGCCCACGGCCAGCATCTGCTGCTCGCCGCCGGAAAGGGTGCCGGCGCTCTGCCAGCTGCGCTCCCTCAGGCGGGGGAACAGACTGTACACCCACTCAAGGTCTTTCTCGGTTTCGGCCTTATCCTTGCGCAGGTATGCGCCGATCTTCAGATTTTCCAGCACAGTCAGGTCGGCAAACACCCGGCGGCCCTCCGGTGACATGGCAATGCCGCTGGCCACGATCTGGTCGATGGGCTTGCCCAGCAGTTCCTGCCCGTTCCACAAAATGGAGCCGCTCTGTGCCTTTACAAGGCCGGAAATGGTGCGCATCAGGGTGGACTTGCCTGCGCCGTTGGCACCGATCAGGGTAACGATCTTGCCGTCCGGTACGTTCAGCGACACACCGCGCAAGGCCTGAATGCCGCCGTAGGAAACATGTAAATCCTTGATCTCAAGCATCTTCGTCCACCCCCAGATAAGCGTCGATCACCCGCGGGTCGTTCTGCACCTCGGCGGGCGTACCCTCGGCGATCAAGCGGCCAAAGTCCAGCACATAGACCCGGTCGGAAATATCCATCACCAGATCCATGTGGTGCTCGATCATGAACACGGTCAGTCTGAAATCGGTGCGGATGCGGTCAATAAAGGCGGTCAGTTCTTCGGTCTCCTGCGGGTTCATACCGGCAGCAGGCTCATCCAGCAGCAGCAGCTTCGGCTCGGTGGCAAGCGCGCGCGCGATCTCCACCCGGCGCTGCAGGCCGTAGGGCAGGCCAGTAGCCAGTTCATTGCGCACATCCTCAAGTCCCAGCACATGCAGCAGGTTTTCGCACTCCTCGCGCTGGCGCTTTTCCTCGTCTGCATTCAGCCGGAAGGTAGCGCTCAGCAGGTTGGCCGAGCGGCGGCAGTGCTTGGCGATGAGCACGTTCTCAAACACGGTCTGGCTCTTCCATAGACGGATATTCTGGAAGGTGCGGGCAATACCCATCTGGGTGATCTTATCGGGCGTGGGGGCGATCATGTGGGAATACTTGCTCGAGTTCTGGCCCTTATAGAGCTTTTTCATCTTGCCGTGGGGCGTGTTCTCAATGATCTTGCGTCCCTCGAACCACACCGCGCCGTTGGTGGGCGCATACACTCCGGTGACAACGTTGAACGCGGTGGTCTTGCCGGCACCGTTGGGGCCGATGAGGGAGACGATCTGATCTTTATCCACCTTCAGGTTCAGATTGTCCACAGCCACCACGCCGCCAAACTGCATCGTGGCGTTTTCAATGGTCAATACGTTTTCACTCATTTGGAACGCGCCTCCTTTTTGGCAGCTTTTGCAGTGGATGCGGGCTTTTTCTGGAACAATTCACGGTCGCCCATGATGCCCTTGCGGAAGAACAGCACCACCGCCATAATGATGATGCTGAACACCACCATGCGGAAGCCGGAACGCAGCAGCGGCACACGGAAGCCGCCGATCCAGGTCTCGTTGTCGAGGAAGCGCAGCAGCCATTCGGAGCTGGCGATGAACAGGAAGGACGCGATGATGGAACCGGACACCGAGCCAATGCCGCCAATGACCACGATCAGCAGGATCTCGTAGGTCATGCTGGATTTGAAGGTGGTGGCCTGCACGCTGGCCTGATACATGGCAAGCATTGCGCCGGAGATACCGGCAAAGAAGCTGCTGATGATAAAGCTCATGCGCTTGTGGCTGGCAAGGTTGATGCCCATGGCTTCGGCAGCGATCTCGTCATCACGGATGGCTTTGAAGCACGGCCATAGGTGGAGTTGATGAGCAGCAGAATGATGGCGATGCAGATGCCGGAGAAGAGAAAGGGCATCACCGTTTCCAGATGCAGAGTTACACTGCCCAGTGAAAGGTTGAAGCTGGCAAAGCTGGTAAAGCCGTACAGAAGGTTGGAGCCGTTGGTCAGCGGGCCAAAGCCCTCGTAAACCACGGCGGCACGGATGATCTCGGCAAAGCCAGTGTAGCAATGGCAAGATAGTCGCTCTTGAGCTTCAGCACCGGCAGGCCGATGAGGAAGGCGAACAGCGCTGCGATAAAACCGGCCAGGATCAGGCAGAACACAACACCCAGCAGCAGGCCGAAGCCGCCCAGAGGTTTGGAGAGCAGTTCCGGGATGGAGAAGCCGATGCCGCCGTTTGCATAGCGCTGATAGATGGACTCTGCGAAGCGGCGGGAATGGTGAGGATGGCGTAGGTGTAGGCACCCAGCAGCATAAAACCTGCCTGACCCAGACTGAACAGGCCGGTAAAGCCGTTCAGCAGGTTCATGGAGACTGCCACCAGTGCATAGATGGCACCTTTGCGCAGCACGGTGAGCAGCATGGAGGGCACAAAGCTCAAGTTATCCAGTGCCAGCAGCACCACCAGCAGAGCGGCCAGCGCCAGTGCGGCCCGGAGATAGATGCGTTTTTTCTCTTGTTTCATGGTCATCACACTTTCTCGGTCAGGTTTTCACTGAACAGGCCGGTAGCTTGACGGCCAGCACCACGATCAGCAGTGCAAAGGTGAATGCATCGCTGAAGGTGGTAGCGCCTGCACCTTTAATAAGGCTCTCGCAGATGCCGATGATGAAGCCGCCGATCACCGCACCGGGAATGGAGCCGATGCCGCCGAACACCGCAGCCACAAAGGCTTTCAGGCCGGGCATGGCACCCACAGTGGGGGTGACTGCCGTGTAGTTGGAAAAATACATCATGGAGCCGATGGCCGCAAGAAAGCTGCCCACCGCAAAGGTAAAGGAGATGACATTGTTGATCTTGATGCCCATCAGCTGGGCGGTCTCAAAATCGCGGGAAGCGGCGCGCATGGCCATGCCGATCTTGGTCTTCTGGATCAGGGTAACAAGTGCTGCCACCAGCACAATGACGAGGAACGGCGTTACCACCGTCACCCGCTTGGTCTGGCAGCCCAGCACCGTGACGGTGTCGCTGATCATGGCAGAGCAGGGTACTGCTTGGCCAGACCGCCGGTGACATACCACATGGAGTTTTGCAAAAGGTAGGACATACCGATCGCGGAGATCATTACCGACATGCGCGGCGCAGTGCGCAGGGGCTTGTAGGCGATCTTTTCCACTGCGATGCCCAGCAGCACCGTTGCCACCACCACCAGCGGGATGGAAATGGTCAGCGGAAGGGAAGCAGTAGCGTACACCATCAGAAAACCGGCTACGGTAAAGATATCGCCGTGGGCAAAGTTGATCAGGCGCAGGATGCCGTACACCATCGTGTAGCCAATGGCGATCAATGCATACTGGCCGCCCACCGAGATACCTGCCAGCAAATAGGGCAGAAACTTTGCAGCCATAAGGGGAACCCTCCATTTCTTACAACTTTTAATAAAATAAACTCCTCCAGTCACCTCCGGTGACAGCCCCCTCAGGGAGGGAGCCAAACCTGTCGGAAAGCTACAAAAAGGCTCCCTCGTTGAGGGAGCTGGCAACGCCATCAGGCGTTGACTGAGGGAGTTTAAAGTTTTGTTCAGCCTTCCACGCTCTGAGTCTTGACGAACTCAAATGCGCCGTCGGCAGCTTTCTTGATGTAAGCCATATCCTTGTTGGCATCACCGGTGGTCTGGTCAAAGGTGATGTTGCCGGTCACGCCGTCGTAGTTTACGCCGTACAGAGCATCGCGGATGGCGGTGCCGTCGGTGCTGCCTGCTGCTTGATGGCTTCCAGAGCCACCATGTAGCCGTCGTAGCCCAGTGCAGAAACAGCTGCCACGATGTCATTGCCGCCGTTGTTGGTCAGCTTCTGGCTGTCGGCGTTCAGCCACTCCTTGAAGCCGGTCACGAACTCCTTGGCTGCGCCGGAATCATCGTTCTCATCAAAGAAGGTGGAGCAATACACCTGCACGCTGGTGCCCTTCTGTGCATCCAGAATAACGCTGGACTCCCATGTGTCGCCTGCGGTAATGGCTTATCGAAGCCTGCAGAAGCAGCCTGTGTGATGATCTGGGCGGCGTAGGTGGTAGCGCAGGGAGCAAAGATCACATCTGCACCGGCGTTGATGGCGTTCTGGATGTAGGCGGAGAAGTCCGAGGTGCCCTCGGGGAACTGCTCGCTGGTAACAGTGCCGCCCAGATCCTCAAAAGCGTTGACGAAGTAGGTGGCCAGACCGGAGCCGTAGTCCTCGCCCAGCATGCTCAGCACGTAGGCGTTGGCAGCACTGAATTCATCCTTTGCAAAGTTTGCCATGACCGAGCCCTGGAACGGGTCAAGGAAGCAGACACGGAAGTAGTAGGGGTTGGCCTCGGTCACGGCGGGGTTGGTACAGGAGCAGCCGATGGCGGGATGGAAGCGGACTGGAAGGTGGGAGCGGCTGCAATGGAAACACCGGAGCCGTAGCTGCCCAGCACGATGGAGACTTTCTTGGAGACCAGCTCCTGTGCAGCAGTCACGGCCTTATCGGTGCTGGACTGGTTATCCACTTCCACCAGCTCCACGTTATAGGTCTCACCGCCGATCTCCACGGTGGGAGCAAGGCTGTTGGCATACTCGACACCCAGCACTTCCTGCTTGCCGCCTGCGCCGTTATCACCGGAAGCCGGTTCAAACACGCCGATCTTAATGGTCTTGCCGCCTGCAGAAGAGCCGCTTGCGGAACCGCCAGAAGAAGAGCAGCCTGTCAAAGCTGCTGCTGCGGCGGTGATGCCTGCCGCTTTCAGGAAATCACGACGCGAAATGAATGCTTTCATAAGAATTGCCTCCTCTATTATTTCTTAACACTTTCCCAGATAAAACAAGAAAAACCCGCAACGGCGCAGTGATCCTCAGATCCTGCATCGTTGCGGGTTTCTTAGCATTGTTTTAGCACATGAAAAGGAACTTGTCTAGGCTGAATTTGAATTTTTTAAAATTTTCGTCAGATGATAAAAAGAAACTGTACTTGAACAGCGTGCATTTTGGGCGGTTTTGATACAGACTGTCTTTTGATTGAATACAGATTTGCCGTAAGGGTCATACTTTAATCCGCTGCACGTCCCAGCCGCATCTTGAAATCGCTGTAGCCGAACTTCACCAGCTCCCGGCAGGTGCCGTTTTCGTCCATTGCCCAGATGGGCGGCAGCGGCATCCCGTTGAAGGTATTGTTCTTGCAGGTGGTGTAGATGGCCATATCGCCGAAAATGAGCCTTTTCCCCTCGGTGAGCGGGGAGGCAAAGCTGTAGTCGCCCACCACATCCCCGGCAAGGCAGGTGGGGCCGCCAAGGCGGATGAGGTACGGCTTTTCGCCGGGGTCCCCGGCATCCAGCAGCGGCGGGCGGTAGGGCATCTCGATCACATCCGGGGTGTGGCAGGCCGCAGACATGTCCAGAATGGCAAGCTCGTCTCGCCATTTTGCAAAGTGTCCAGCACAGTGGTAACAAGATACCCGGCGTTCAGCGCCCATGCTTCGCCCGGCTCCAGATACACCTGCACGCCGTACTTTTTCTGTGTTTCGGTAATGCACTGTTCCAGCGTGGCAAGGCGGTAGCCGGGGCGGGTGATATGGTGCCCGCCGCCAAAGTTGAGCCACTTCATCCGGGGCAGAAGATCCCCGAACTTTGCTTCCACCGCCGCCAGCGTCAGGGCCAGTGCATCGGCATCCTGCTCGCACAGGGTGTGGAAGTGCAGTCCGTCCAGTAATTCGGGCAGGGCCGGGTCTGCCTGCACGGCGGCATCCCACTGGGCGCGGGTGGTGCCAAGGCGGCTGCCGGGGCGCAGGGGTCGTAAATTGCATGGCCTTCCTGCGTGGAGCACTCCGGGTTCAGCCGCAGGCCCACGCTCTTGCCCGCCGCCTTTGCTGCCGGGCCGAACTTTGCCAGCTGGCTGGGCGAATTGAACACGATGTGGTCGGCGTACTGCAGCAGCTCCGCGAACTCGTCTGCCCGGTAGGCCGCGCAGAACACATGGTTCTCTTTTTCCGGCAGCTCTTCTTTGCCAAGGCGGCTCTCGTACAGGCCGCTGGCCTCGGTGCCCGCCAGATAAGGAGCCAGCACCGGGTAAACATTAAAGTTGGAAAAAGCCTTCTGCGCCAGCAGAATTTTGCAGCCGGTGCGCTGCTGCACCCCCAGCAGAAGTTCGCCGTTGCGGCGCAGCTGCCCTTCGTCCAGCAGGTAGCAGGGGGTGGGCAGAGAGGCAAGCGCTTCCCAAGAAAGGTTTGCAAGGCCCGCAAAGGGCGGGCGGGTATCGGCCAGCCGCATCAGTCCACCAGCGCCGGGCTGTGGCTCTCGGAACGGGGCAGGCCGTACTTGTCCAGAGCGTCCAGATACGGGTCCGGATCAAACTCTTCCACAGTGTGCACGCCCTTGGTGGTCCACTTGCCGGTGAGCAGCATCAGTGCGCCGCACATGGCCGGTACGCCGGTGGTGTAGCTGATGGCCTGAGAGCCGACCTCCTTGTAGCACTCCTGATGGTCGCACACATTATAAATATAGTAGGTCTTTTCCTTGCCGTCTTTCTTGCCGGTGAAGATGCAGCCGATGTTGGTCTTGCCCTTGGTGCGGGGGCCAAGGCTGGCGGGGTCCGGCAGCAGAGCCTTGAGGAACTGGATGGGCACGATCTCCTGCCCGTTGAAGTTGACCGGGGTGGTGGACAGCATGCCCACATCCTCCAGACAGCGCATGTGGTCGAGATAGCTCTGGCCAAAGGTCATGAAGAAGCGGATGCGCTTTGCCTCCGGGATGTTCTTGGCAAGAGACTCGATCTCCTCGTGGTGCAGCAGGTACATATCCTTGTCGCCCACCTGATCGAAGTTGTACTCCCGCTTGATGCTCATAGCCGGGATCTCCACCCAGTGGCCGTTCTCCCAGTAGCTGCCGGGGGCAGACACCTCGCGCAGGTTGATCTCCGGGTTAAAGTTGGTGGCAAAGGCATAGCCGTGGTCGCCGCCGTTGCAGTCCAGAATATCAATGGTGTCAATGGTGTCGAACTCGTGCTTTTTGGCGTAGGCGCAGTAAGCCTGGGTCACGCCCGGGTCGAAGCCGCTGCCCAGCAGGGCGGTCAGGCCGGCTTCCTCAAACTTCTTTGCGTAGCCCACTGCCAGCTGTAATCAAAGTAGGCGGAGAAGCCTGCTTCCTTGCAGCGCTTCTCGTAGATGGCACGCCACTCCGGGTCGTCGGTGTTCTCCGGCTCGTAGTTGGCGGTGTCCATATAGTTTACGCCGCAGGCAAGGCAGGCATCCATGATGGTCAGGTCCTGATAGGGCAGGGCAATGTTCATCACGAGGTCGGGCTGATAAGCCTTGATGAGGCGATCACTTCATCCACCTTGTCGGCATCCACCTGTGCGGTGGTGATCTTGGTAGCGGTTTTGGGGGCCAGCTCTGCAGCCAGCTTGTCGCACTTGGACTTGGTACGGCTGGCGATGCAGATCTCGGTGAACACCTCGGGTACCTGACAGCACTTGTGGATGGCAACGGAGGCCACGCCGCCGCAGCCGATGATCAGAACTTTGCTCATGATTTTTCTCCTTTATGTCAATGTGTGCAAATTCGGTCAGACCTGAAAGCCGGGCCAGCCCTTGTCCAGCGCGATCAGCGTTTCGCGCAGCACCTTGCAGGCGGTGGCGGTGGAAACGCCGGTGGTATCCAGCGTGGGAGCCAGCTCGTTGAGGTCTGCGGCTACGATGTTGGCTTTCGTCACGGTGCGGATGGCATCCAGCAGCTGCAAAAAGCTCACGCCGCCGGCTTCGGGCGTGCCGGTGCCGGGGAAGCAGGAGGGGTCCAGACAGTCGAGGTCGATGGTCAGGTAGACGGGCACCTTGCTCTCGCACAGCTGTTCCGTCAGCTCGGCAAGGCCGGTAAAATCGAATTTGTGCATCTCGGTGTGCTGGGCTGCAAACTCGAACTCGGCGCGGTCGCCGCTGCGGATGCAGAACTGATGGATGCGGCCGTCGCCCACCAGCTCATGGCAGCGGCGCAGCACGCAGGCGTGGCTCAGCTTTGCACCAAGGTAGTCGTCCCGCAGGTCGGCGTGGGCATCAAAGTGCACGATGTGCAGATCCGGATATTTCTTCACAGCAGCCCGCACGGCACCCAGCGTCACCAGATGTTCACCGCCCAGCAGCAACGGGAACTTGCCGTCCTGCAGGATCTCCTCTGCGCGGGCTTCGATGTCCGCAAGGGCGCTCTCGCTGGAGCCGAAGCACAGCTCCAGATCGCCGCTGTCGAAGATGTCAAAATCGGTCAGGTCGGCATTCTGGTAGGGGCTGTAGGTCTCCAGACCATAGCTTTCGTGTCGGATGGCCGCCGGGCCGAACCGTGCGCCCGGGCGGTAGCTGGTGGTGGAATCGTAGGGCGCACCGTACAGCACGATGCTGGCGGCGCGGTAGCTGCTGTCACAGCCGATGAAGTTTTCAATGTTGGGTTGCATCAGTGTTCCTCCACTTCCCGCAGCATTTCCTCAAGGAATGCCGGCAGGTAAAATGCGCCGACATGCAGCCGGGCGGTGTAATAGCGGGTGCGCATGTTCAGCGCCTTCCATGCGTCTGCATCCAGATCATCGATGGGATGATACTTTTGCTGGCAAAGCCGAACAGCCAGTACCCAGCCGCAAAGGTGGGAATGTGTGCCTGATACACTCGGCTGATGGGGAAGGTGGACGCAATGCGCTTGTGGCTGCGCTGCATGGCGCTGGCATCCTCGGCATAGAAGGGGCTGCCCTGCTGGTTCACCATGATGCCGTCCGCTTTCAGGGCATTGAAGCAGCTGCCGTAGAACTCGCGGGTGAACAGACCCTCGGATGGGCCGAAGGGATCGGAGGAGTCCACGATGATGAGGTCGTACTCCTCCTCGCAGCGGCGGATATACTTGAGGGCGTTCTCAAAATAGATGTGCACCCGGCGGTCATCCATACGGCAGGCGTTGCTGGGAAGGAAGGCGCGGCAGGCTTCCACCACCTGCGGGTCCATCTCCACAAGGTCGATGCGCTCCACCCGGTCGTAGCGGGTCAGCTCCCGCACCACGCCGCCGTCACCGGCACCGATGACAAGAATGTCTTTTGCCTGCTTGTGCACCGCCATGGGCACATGCACGATCATCTCGTCATAGATGAATTCGTCGCGCTCGGTCAGCATCACATTGCCGTCCAATGTGAGCACCCGGCCAAACTCCGGCGTTTCAAAAATATCGATGCGCTGGTAATCGCTCTGCTTGGAGTAGAGCTGTTTGTTCACCCGGATGCTGTGCTTCACGTCCGGGGTGTGAAACTCGGAAAACCAAAATTCCATCTGCATTCCCTCCTTATGCCAGAACGTTCAGCCGCTCGATGTCCGGGTCCTCAGGGCCGGTCATGCTGCAGCCCTTGGCCTTGGCGTACTCGATGTAGTTCAAAATTTCCTTGGTGATGCGCTCGCCCGGGGCCAGAATGGGAATGCCCGGCGGGTAGCACATGACGAACTCGCTGCACACCATGCCCTCGGTCTCCCGGAGGGGCAGGCTCTTTTTGGGGGCATAGAAAGCCTCCTGCGGGCTGGCAGCCACAACGGGGTCGATGTATTCCTGACTCAGCAGGCCGGAGCCATCGGTCTGGTAGCGGCGCTTGATCTCGGCCAGCGCGCTGACCAGACGCTCCACCTCCTGCGGGCGGTCGCCGATGGAAAGGTAGGCCAGAATGTTGCCAATGTCGCCGAACTCGATCTGGATGTCGTACTCATCGCGCAGGATGTCGTACACCTCAATGCCTGCAAGGCCGATATCCAGCGTGTGGACGCTGAGCTTGGTAGTATCAAAGTCAAAAACGGAGTCGCCGTTGCACAGCTCCTTGCCAAAGGCGTAGTAGCCGCCCACGGCGTTGATCTCCTCGCGGGCATACTCGGCCATGTCGGCCACTTGGTGGAATACCTGCCGCCCGCGCTGCGCAAGGTTGCGGCGGGAGATATCCAGACTGGACATGAGCAGGTAGCTGCCGGAGGTGGTCTGGGTCAGGTTGATGATCTGCCGCACATAGCCCGGGTGCACATTGGGGCCGATGAGCAGCAGGCTGGACTGCGTTAAACTGCCGCCGCTCTTGTGCATGGAGACGGATGCCATATCAGCCCTGCCGCCATGGCAGACACCGGCAGGCCGCCGCCAAAGTAGAAGTGGGTGCCGTGGGCTTCGTCCGCAAGGCAGAGCATCCCGCATCGTGGGCCATTTTTACGATGGCGCGCAGGTCAGAGCAGATGCCGTAGTAGGTGGGGTTATTCACCAACACAGCCACAGCATTCGGATGCTCTTTAATGGCCTTTTCCACCTGTTCCCGCTTCATGCCCAGCGAGATGCCAAGCGCTTGTCCACCTCGGGGTTCACATACACCGGCACCGCGCCGCACAGTACCAGTGCGTTCAGCACACTGCGGTGCACATTGCGGGGCAGAATGATCTCATCGCCGCGCTTGCAGGCGGTAAGCACCATGCTCTGCACACTGCTGGTGGTGCCGCCCACCATGAGGAACGCGTGGGCAGCGCCAAAGGCATCTGCGGCCAGCTCCTCTGCTTCCCGGATGACCGATACCGGGTGGCAGAGATTATCCAGCGGCTTCATGCTGTTCACATCCACGCCCACGCACTGCTGGCCCAGAAAGGCGGTCAGCTCCGGGTTGCCGCGGCCTCGCTTGTGGCCGGGCACATCAAAGGCACCACCCGCATTTTGCGGAACTGTTCCAGCGCTTCATAGATGGGCGCACGGTTCTGGTTCAGCCGGAACCGTGTTCGGTTCTCACTCATGTTTTTCCTCCGTCCCTGATCCCGATGCAAACAAAAAAAGCGCAAGTACCGCACAAAAAGTGCAGACTTGCGCTTTGAAAAGCATTTGAGTGCGCCGCCAAAGCCCCCCGGAAGAAACGCCAGAGTACAAAGGCCGCTTCGCATGATTCAAAAAGACGGGATTATGAGAGTCTATATAGCAATTCTGCTTTTACTGCTCTTTATTGACCGTTTCACAAGTCTGCACACTGACTGCGCAATTTCATGGTTGTAAAGGAACCAACTTATAAAATTTGAGCTGCTACACTCAATCAATAATGGCGGCTGTGCCGCCGGTCGGCAGTGGACCCGGCTGTCCGTATGGCCTTAGCCCGCTGGGCGGTCCATGGTAAATTGCTTTGAAAAGACTCTGCCATGCTTTGTCTCTCAAAATCAAATGTGATTTTATCATGCACAGAAAGCGTTGTCAATGATTTTTTTGAAGAAAAATTTAAAAAATCAATGCACAGAGTACCAACCTGAATACTGTTGCAAAATATTATGATGCACGGTACACGATGGTTACTACGGTTCTTATTGTTCTGCTGATCCTTGCACTGCTGGAGATCGTCCTGCTGAACGGTGCCGCAGCTGTTCGGATCCATCCTCGAGAGTGAGACTTAAGATGCCGGGCAAAACAAAAGAACCAGCGTAATTTCTACGCTGGTTCTTTTGGTGGGCGCGGGTGGATGTCGCGAGCCGCGCTGCTAAAAACAGCCCACCGGGCTGTTTTTGCGCCATCTTCAGCGATGTCGCCGCAGCTGTTCGAATCCACCCGCCCGATGATTTTAGCCTTGTCGCAAAACAAAAACCTCAGCGTACTTGCATACGTTGAGGTTTTTGGTGGAGCGAAGCAACCCAAATCCGAACCATTGCCCTCTGGGGCATCTTTGGCGGCGATCTCATCGAAAGTGACGGTTTTTGTGCCGTCTTTGTAGTTGAATGTAATCAAAACTTTTTCATCATAGAGATAAACAGCATTCACGAATGTATTGATAAGCGTTTCCCGGTGGCTTTTCACGTTCGGGTCGAGCTTGCGGAACCGGGTCAGCCAGAACCGAACCTGATTTTCGCTTAACCGTGGCCGAGCGATTTTTTCTTCGGCAATCCGAATCTCAAGTTCTTTCTGCTGGGCTTCCAGCTTTTCCAAACGCGATTTGGTGGAGTTGGTCAGCACACCCGCCTGGATAGCGTTCAGCATATTCTCAATGCCGTTCTCCACCTCGCGCATCTGCTTTTCCAGCAAAGGAAGCGTGGTGTTTTCCTGATCCTGCAACTCCATGACTTCTGCAACGATGGCATCAATCACGGCATCGTCCTGAATCAGCTTCATGGTTTCAGCTATGACCAAATCTTCCAGCCACTCTTTACGGACGGTCTTTTTCTTGCAGGTCTTGAAACGCTTCGCGGTGGCGCACTTATAATAATGATGAACGATCTTGTTTCTACCCGTACCGCACTCGCCGAACATCATGGCACCGCACATTCCGCAGAACAGCTTGGTGGTGAGCAAGTAATCGTCCTCGGCCTTGTGACGGGCAGGAGCACGGCTGTTCTTTTTGATTTTCAGCTGCACTTCTTCAAACAAGTCCTTGTCCACGATGGCCGGGATGCTGTCCGGCATTACGATATCCTTGAAGTGGTTTTCACCAATGTACCGTTTGTTCGTCAGCAGCGTCTGAACACTGTTGTAGGTGAACTTCTGGTTGCGGTTGGTGGTCACGCCACTGTCGTTCAGCCAGTTCATCAGTTCCTTCATAGTTGCGCCATCGTTGTACCGCTGAAAGGCTTCTACACAAAGGGAGCTTTCAGCGGGTCGACTTGAAAGAACTTCTCTTCGTCCACCTTGAAGCCAATGGGAATCGTGCCGCCGTTGTACTTGCCTTTCAGCACATTCTCAGTCATGCCGCGCACAACTTTTTCAGAAAGTTCTGCCGAGTAATATTCAGCCATGCCGGTGAGCATACTCTTGACCATGATACCCGCAGGGCTGTCAGAGATAGGCTCCGTGGCAGATACCAGCTTGACATGATTCCGCTCCAACTGGTACTCATAGTGGGCCGAATCATAGCGGTTTCGGGCAAAGCGGTCAAGTTTCCAGACCAGCACAATGTCAAACAGCCGCTTTTCGCTGTCCTTGATCATCTGCTGGAAATCCGGGCGGTTGTCGGTTTTGGCGGAAAGGGCACGGTCAATGTAGTGTTTGACCACAGTGATGCCGTTCTTTTCGGCGTAGGCCGTACATTCACGAATCTGCCCTTCGATGGATTCTTCGCGCTGGTTATCGCTGGAATAGCGGGCGTAAATCACGGCGGTCATGCAAACACCCCTTTCACTTCATTCTCCGCAGGCGGCGCACAAGGTCGGATGCGCTGTACAGCACACGAGCCACCGAAACAGCATCCCCGCCCACAATGTAGAACACCGAGTAGTTGTCCACCAGCATCTGCCGCAGCCCTTGAGTGCGCTCCGGCTCACTTTCCACTAGCGCACAGCGCTCCGGCAGGATGTTCAGGGATTGGATGGCTTCTGCAATACGATTATACTGCCCCATAGCCGTGTCAGGCTCCAGCAGACGGTCAGCAATATAGCTGTAAATCTGCTCCATATCGCTGAGGGCTGCACGAGAAATTTTCACGTCATACTGCTTCATCTGTGCTGTTCCCTGAACTGTGCGAATGCGCTTGCCGCATCCACGGTATCACCGTTCTGAATTTCCTTAATGCCTACCTGCAAGGCTGCATGAAGCTGATCATCGGTCATGGTGTCAGCATTCAGAGCCGCAGGAGCTTTCGGCAGGGACAGAGAAAAGGGGATGCCGCCAGTCAGGGTGATCTGGCGCAGGTACATATCAATGGCGGTTGCCATCGGGATGCCGAGCTGCTTCAGCACATCCTCGGCCTGCTGCTTGACGGTAGGGTTCACACGGAGATTGAGCGTCATTGTTTTTTCCATGGTTATCACCTCGGATTTATTGTAACGTATTTTGCGTTGCAAGTCAATTCGAGGTGAACGCGCAAATGAAATTCTCCATATCGCACAATATATTCATCGTTAAATTGTTCAAAGCGCGGGATATTCACCCTCTATAATAAATTCTTGGAGTGTGCCTAGCTTTTGCTGAGTAGTAAGTTTGAATATTATCTCTCTTGGCTGCGACCATGGCAGACTGGAAGTTTAACCTTCAATAAACTATTTACTGTACAATTCTTTTAGAATACACCAAAGATTCATTATCACACCAACGCCACCAACAAGTGCAATGAGAATCCCTGCAACTACTGTAAGGCGAACATTTTGATTAAAGGCATACCATAAAAAATTAGTGTCCGCACAAAGTATAAGCAAAATTCCAACAATAAATATGCTTACCGATACGATTGCTGTAAGAATTTTTTTCATGTTACACTCTCCTTTGTGTATCACTGTTATTCTCCGAGAAAGTTCGACTCACATCCCTATGATAGTGAACACATCATTCGTTTCAAAACACTTTGCTGCCCAAGGAACTGCTTCTGCAATAATCTCTTTGCAAGTACATCCATCCGATTGACTTTTTGTTAAAATATTATCCCATTGTACTTTTGTAACGATTGTTATTCCATAAAAGTCAAACTCTGGAATCACTTCAAGAATCAGATCTGAAACATGGCGGCTATTCCATACTTCATCACTGATGCTAATAGATGTGTCAAGCCAGCACTTGTCATGATACTGCCCTTGTTGAAATTCCAAGTAGCAGCTGCTGTGTGAGGCTTTTCTTTGATCTTCGTCAATAAAATACTTCAAATTAGTTCACCCGTATTAGCAGATAGCTGTGGTCATCGCTATGTACTACAAGCGGAAAAGTTATATCAAATCCCATTGATCGTTAGCAATTCAACCCATCACAGTAACCATCTGGAAGTATTGATACTGATATTCGTCTTCTAATACAGCCTGCATCTCTTCCATGTATAACGGGTCTTTCAACAGTTTGAGATGAAATGCTCGCTCTCTCCAAAGTCGGACTCCAATTTCAGGGAAAAGATATTCCGTTCCCAGTTGCAAGTCCTTTTCGTTGCAAACAACGTTGTCCTTTTTCATTAAGCTATCAATAATACACTCGGCGGTTGTATTAAACATATCCAGCCCGAACAATTTTATTGATGCCACTTTAGACAACTCTCTCTGGATGCCGATTTCAGTAGCTTTTCCGTTCCGATACTGCACCAGAAAGAACGAATCATTATCCATATATCGTCCTGTTATCAAATTAGGATCACCAGTTTCAGCACAACGCTCCATTTGCATTGCTTCATCAGAAGAATTCGACCACTGTTTCTTCATTTGTAGAAGAGCATTTTCTAGCTCATCTGGTGCCATACCTAATTTTAATTGTCCAATTCCAATATGTGGTATAATAATTATCTCTTTCATAACAAAACCTTATACCAAAAAGGTAAACCACACAAATGCAGCAGTTGCACATATCATCAGAACCAGTAGTATCGTACTTGCAAGTTTCTTCTCAATGGAAACTTTCTGATTTTCGCATAGGACAATCTGCTGAAGATTGTGAAATTCGGCTTCGCTGACATTTCCATTTAATGCTTTCCATGCAGTGCAGCGATCTGTAACCAGCAAAAAATCGGACAGCATTTCCATAAAGATGACAGCGAAAAATGCCAGAGAAAAGAACCACATCCCATTCCATTGAAGTTCTGTCAACACCCTCTGAAGGCTTGAAGGCTTTAATGACACTAACGAAATAATGTAAATCAACGTGTTGCAGAATTCTCTTGCTAATGGCCCTTTTTGTTTAAGAAAATCCATTTTCAACCCTTTCCTTACAAACGGAGTGACTTAACCACCAATAGCCTGATAGTAATCCGTTTTAGAACGAATCAAAGAACCGTTTGACTTGTATTCTTTGACAGTTTGATGGTAGCAATATTTTCGAAATATGTGTTCTATTTTTTCTGCATTGGAATCACCTCATATCAAGTTTGAATTCATATTCTATGCGTCAAATTGTGACTGATTTCAATGATTTTTTGGTGATGACTAAGATGTTTTATTTAGCTCATTTCGTCCGATGCGGTAAATCTTCTTGTCTTGTTCTCCTACTTCAACAATAAGTTCATTTTTATTG
>ENA-OPZM01000022-OPZM01000022.1-human-gut-metagenome-genome-assembly--contig:-NODE-22-length-61408-cov-3.111078_pt1 | contig 61408 bp, 67 predicted proteins | sample MGYA00242478_ERZ504493 | MGnify/ENA primary metagenome ERZ504493 (study PRJEB26092, sample SAMD00036227) | human gut metagenome | host: Homo sapiens | study: EMG produced TPA metagenomics assembly of... | reverse complement strand
ATTTTTTGTTACTGTTGGCTTAATCAGAAATTCGGGGTAAATTACGGGGGTGGACCTTTAATTGTCCGCCCCCCGAATGTATACTGCTGATCCACAGTAATATATAATTCTGCCTGATTACCGATCATGCCCGAACGGTTCTGTACCGGTACTGAAACAGCTGATTATACCAGTGCTACAGTCTCACGGCAGATTGCAAGCTCCTCGTTTGTCGGGATAACTGCAACCTTAACCTTGGAATCCGGTGTGGAGATCACGATTTCCTCGCCACGATGTCCGTTAGCATCTTTGTCAAGTGTTACGCCAAGGTATCCGAGATAGCTGACAACCTTCTCACGTACCGGGATCGCATTCTCACCGATACCTGCTGTGAAGACGATCGCGTCAACACCATTCATTGCTGCAACATATCCGCCTACGAATTTAGCGATGCCATAGCAGAGAACGTCGATGGCATTAGCTGCATCCTCGTTTCCGCCTTCAGCTGCCTCGTTGAGGTCACGGAAGTCGCTGGAAAGTCCGCCGGAAAGTCCGAGAAGACCAGATTTCTTGTTGAGTACGTTCATAACGCCCTCAATGTCCAGGTTCTCTTTCTTAGCAATGAACTCCATGATAGCCGGATCGATGTTACCGGAACGAGTTCCCATAACAACACCTTCAAGTGGTGTAAGACCCATTGTTGTATCTACACATTTGCCATTTACAACTGCGCTGATGGAAGATCCGTTTCCAAGGTGGCAGACGATAACTTTGGAGTTGTCTTTGTCAAGGCCAAGGAAATCAACAGCTCTCTTGGATACGAAGCTGTGGGATGTTCCGTGGAAACCGTATCTTCTTACTTTATATTTCTTGTAGAAGTCAAGCGGAAGTCCATAGAGATATGCTTTAGCAGGCATTGTCTGATGGAAAGCGGTATCAAATACGCCTACCTGCGGTACGCCTGGCATAAGCTCTGCACATACACGGATACCAATGAGGTTAGCCGGGTTGTGAAGCGGTGCAAGGTCATTGCACTCTTCTACTGCTTTGATCATCTCGTCTGTGATCACTGCGGAAGAAGCAAATTTCTCGCCTCCGTGTACGACACGATGTCCGATCGCATTAACCTCTTTAAGGCTTCCGATCGCACCTGTCTTATCGTTTGTAAGAGCATCCAGTACCATCTGGATTGCTTCTTTATGTGTTGGCATAGCTGCCTCTGTGATCTCTTTGTCACATCCGGCTTTCTGGTATACCAGTCTTCCGTCGATACCGATTCTCTCGCAGAGACCCTTTGCAAGTACATTCTCTGTCTCAGAATCGATTAACTGATATTTTAATGAAGAACTTCCACAGTTGATAACTAATACGTTCATGATTTAACTCTCCTGATCTTTTAATAATTATTTATCCTCTGCCTGGCACTGTACTGCTGTGATCGCTACAACACCTACGATATCATCTGCAGAGCATCCGCGAGACAGGTCGTTTACAGGTTTTGCGATACCCTGTGTAACAGGTCCGTATGCTTCTGCTTTACCAAGACGCTGAGCAAGCTTGTATCCGATGTTACCTGCATCAAGGTCAGGGAATACCAGTACATTAGCTTTACCTGCTACTTCGCTTCCCGGTGCTTTGGATGCGCCTACGCTTGGAACGATAGCTGCATCAAGCTGGAACTCTCCGTCAAGTTTAAGCTCCGGATGCTCCTCTTTGGCAATTCTTGTAGCCTCTACGACTTTATCTACGTCAGGATGCTTTGCACTTCCCTTAGTGGAGTGGGAAAGCATAGCTACGATCGGCTCCTCCTGAACAAGAAGCTTAAAGGACTCAGCAGAAGATGCTGCGATCGCAGAAAGCTCATCCGGAGTCGGGTTCTGGTTCAGACCGGAATCAGCAAATACGAATGCACCGTTTGCACCATACTCGCAATCCGGAACAACGATCAGGAAGAATGCGGATACAAGCTTGGTTCCCGGTTTTGTCTTCAGGATCTGAAGGCATGGACGAAGTGTATCTGCTGTAGAATGGCATGCACCGGATACCATACCGTCTGCATCCCCCATCTTAACCATCATTACGCCATAGTATGGGTACTGAGTATGAAGGATCTCTTTCGCTTTCTCAGGTGTCATTCCCTTCTTTGCTCTCAGCTCTACAAATTTATCAATATATGCCTGAGTTCTGTCAGATTTCTCCGGATCTACGATCTGTGCACCGGAAATATCAAAGCCACCCTCTGCAGCTTTCTTGTTGATCTCTTCCTCATTACCGATGAGGATGATCTTTGCAACTCCCTCTTTCAGAATCTTGTCAGTTGCCTCAAGAGTTCTCATATCCTCTGTCTCTGGCAGTACAATTGTTTTTACGCTTTCTTTTGCTCTTTTTTTAAGCAGTTCAACAAATCCCATGATTAAATGGCTCCTTTCTTGATGTAACAAAAACGCTAGTGTCTGTTCGGGCACTACACTATGTTTATTATACCCCCTTACCCTTTTCTTTTCAAGCGTTTCATTGTCAGAAAATGGCTATACTGCGTATTTTTTGAAGTGCAATTGTTACTGTTTACCGACAATGTTCTGCGATGTGTTTTTTGTGGATAAAGATCACAGATGACCCGAGGATTTCGGCGCATGATCATAAATTTGCGTAATTTCTGTATCTCACAAAGGGTGTTGCCGTGCCCAGAGCGGACAGCAGCATTCGGGTTTATGGCAGCAAAACAGATTTCGAATGCCGCTTAACTTTTTACATTGCTTATGTTAAAATAGCACCATTATAATTTTCAGAAATGGCAGGTACTTTTTTATATGAAAGTTGTTGGAATCATTGCAGAATATAACCCATTTCACAAAGGTCACGAATACCAGATCCGCTATGCCCGGGAGATCCTTGGTGCTGATTATATTGTGATCGCCATGAGCGGGGATTTTGTCCAAAGAGGGGCTCCTGCCCTTATGGAAAACCATCTCCGGGCTGAGATGCTCTTCTCGGAGGCGCCAATCTGATCCTGGAAATGCCGGTACAGACAGCAACGGCCAGTGCGGAAGGATTTGCCGCAGGTGGCGTAAGCCTTCTTGACGGGCTTGGTGTTGTAGATGAGCTATGTTTCGGAAGTGAATGCGGAGATACAGAGACTCTTATGAATATTGCACAGATTCTTGTAAAGGAACCGTTTGAATACCGCAAACTCCTTCAGCAGAATCTTCGTACCGGAATGAGTTTTCCTGCTGCAAGAAGCAGTGCTTTGATCCGTTACATGCGAGAAAAAGCCACTTCCGTGCATAACACATTCGGCGTTTCATCAGAACATATTGAACTCATTCTTTCTTCTCCCAATAACATCCTGGGAATCGAATACTGCAAAGCGCTTCTCCGTCTTAACAGCCGTATCCTTCCTCATGCACTTTTAAGAAAGGGAAGTGGTTATCATGATACGGATTTTTCTCTTCTTTCCGACGAAGAATTTCCCTCTGCTTCCGGCATCCGGAGCCTTATGAAAAAATCCGAAGGAACTGTGCAGTCTGCTGATCTTTCCCGGTTGATCCCTTCTGCTTCCCTTCCCGGATTCCTGGATTCTCTCAAAAAAGGAGCATGGCTTTCTGACTCAGTACTGGATCTTCCTCTGCATTACAAACTGCTTCTGGAATCCGAAGAAACTTTAAAAATGTATCCGGAGCTTTCGGATGCACTGATCCGGCGTATCCTGAAATCCCGAAATCAATATGAAGGTTTTTCCCAGTTTGCGGATCTTTTGAAAACACGGGATATTACCCGTTCTGCTATCTGCCGCAGCCTTGTCCAGATCTTTCTTGACCAAAAAACAAAAGCACCCGGACACATTCCCTATGCCCGGGTACTTGGCTTTCAAAAAAACAGCGCTCCGTTTCTCAGACAGATCAAGAAAAACTCCTCGATCCCGCTGATCACCAAAGCCGCCGATGCATCTGCGATCCTCGATGAAACTGCGCTTCGATTTTTTAATGAAACCTGTGCGGCTTCCAATCTTTACGAAATGCTTCTCTGCCACAAAACAGGTCAGCCTTTCATCCACGAGATGAAAAAGCCGCTGCGGATCATTTAAGATTCACAGCGGCTTGAACGCTGATAAGTAATCTTTTCATGGCTTGAGATCGGATTTTGAACAACTTTCAGTTCTTCAGTTTAATCCGCTTTTTCGGATCGCTTCCACTGCTTCCCGGATCTTCTCCGGCGGAAGTACCAGGGCGAAACGTACGTAGCCTCTCCGTGGGGACCAAAGCTTGCTCCCGGAGTCACGATGACGCCGGCCTTTCCATCAGTTCCATACAGAATGCCATGCTGTCGGTGCGGCCACCCGGGATCTTCGCCCAGACAAACATGGTGCCTTTTCCATTTGGAAGTTCCCATCCGATATCACGAAGTCCCTGGCAGAGAGCATCTCTTCTCTCCTGGTACTTCTGACACTGTTCTTTTACGCTGTCCAGCGGTCCCTGAAGTGCTGCAATAGCTGCTTTCTGAAGCGGCAGGAACATGCCGAAGTCGATCTGGCTTCTCAATTTGCGAAGCGCTGCGATCACATCCGGACGGCCTACCAGAAAGCTAAGTCTTGCGCCTGTAACATTGAAGGATTTGGAAAGACTGAAAAATTCCACTCCAATATCTTTCGCTCCCGGAGTGGCCAAAAAACTTCCTCCAAATGCCCCGTCAAAAATAATATCGCTGTACGCATTATCATGAATGATCAGAATATCATATTTTTTCGCAAATTCCACGATTTCTTCGTAAAGTCCCGGAGTGGCAATGCTTCCTACCGGGTTGGACGGCAGGGATACTACCATATATTTAGCCTTATTCGCTATTTCTTCCGGAATTCCCTTTACATAGGGAAGAAAATCATGTTCTGCAACCAGCGGATAATAGTAAGGAACTGCTCCTGCCATCAGACTTCCTGCTGCAAATACAGGATAGCACGGATCCGGAAGAAGTACTGTATCTCCCTCATCACAAAGCGCCATGCCAAGATGCCCCATTCCTTCCTGGCTTCCATAAACAGTCATTACCATATCCGGTGTCAGTTCCACATCAAAACGTTTTTTATAATAAGTACAGACTGCGTCCAGAAGCTCCGGCAAATCGCGGAGACTGTATTTCCAGTTGTTGTCATCCATAGCTGCTTCCGCTACAGCTTTCTTGATATATTCCGGAGTCTTGAAATCCGGAGTTCCCACACTCATGTTATAGATCTTCATGCCCTGTGCTTCCAGCTCCATACGCCGGTTGTTCAGAGCAGCAAAAATTTCATCTCCAAATCGGTCCAGTCTTTTTGAAAACTGCATGTCATTCGTCCCTCTTCCATAATAAAATTAAACGGATATTCGCAATCCGCTTCGCTACTTGCTCATAAATGAAATCACAAAGTGATTTCATTTATTTTATCACGGTAACGTGACATACTCAAGAATTTTCATAAAAAAAAGAACCATCACCGGTGTAAAGCAGCTATTCATTTTCCACTTTACACATGATCGGTAACGGTTCTTCATTATTTATTCCGTTTATTCAGACAAAAGAATACGGTCATTATCCAAAGCCTTGCCCACTCCCGTTTTAAATTTCTCAAGAAGGCCATCCACGGTCATATCCTTCTTCTCTTCCCCTCCGATATCCAGCACGATATTGCCGGAGTCCATCATCAGGATACGGTTACCAAGATCAATTGCTGACTGCATATTGTGTGTGATCATCAGACAGGTCAGCTGATTTTCTTCCACGATCCGTCTGGTGAGATTAAGGACTTTCTCAGCAGTTCCCGGATCAAGGGCTGCAGTATGCTCGTCCAGAAGAAGTAATTTCGGCGGATTCATGGTTGCCATCAAAAGCGTCAGCGCCTGTCTCTGTCCACCGGAAAGAAGACCTACCGGATGGCTCATCCGCTCTTCCAGCCCAATGTCCAGCTTCTTTAATTCCTCACGAAAACGCTCTTTTTCCTGCCGGGTCGTGCGGGAAAGCCACCCACCCTTGCCGGCTGCAAGTGCAAGATTCTCTTCGATCGTCATTCCCGGTGCAGTACCACGCATCGGATCCTGATAAAGGCGTCCGATCTCTTTTGCGCGTGCATGCTGCGGCATAAATGTGATATCCCTGCCATCCAGCTCGATCGAACCGGCATCTGTAAGAAAATCACCACAGATCGCATTAAAAAGTGTTGATTTTCCTGCACCATTGGAACCGATGATCGTAGCAAAGTCGCCTTTTTTCAGTTCCAGGGAAAGATCTGTGATCGCCTTTTTTTCGTTTACGGTTCCCGGATTAAATGTTTTTGAAATATGGCTGATTTTTAACATAGATCATCTTCCCCCTTTTGCATGAGTCATTCTTCTTCGGATCTGCGGCCACTGTTTCTTAAGATATGGACCGGAAATTGCAAGAACAACGATCACAGAAGATACCAGTTTCAGCATAAATGCCGGCATATTGAACCGAAGTGCGATGGTATACACAAGGCGGAAGATAAAGGAACCAAGCACCATTCCCACCGCTCTCACAAAAATTCCTCCATGTCCGAGAAGAGTACCTCCGATCAGCAAGGATGCCAGTGCGATGGTGACCATACCCTGACCGATGTTGATATCTACGGATTTCTGTGATTGAGACAGAAGACATCCGGAAAGTGCGGTAAATGCATTTGCCACGCAAAGGCCGATCACCGTTGTAAAGACCGGATTGATGGAGGAAGATTTTACCATATCAGAATTATTTCCGGTTGCCCGGATCGCAAGGCCAAGTCTTGTTTTCAGAAAGAACACCAGAAATACGATCACGAGGATCACTGCGATGGCTGCAATGAGGATATCTTCCCTGCCTTTTAACGGTGTACCTGCAAGCGCATCCTTCATCATGGTAAATACTGTGGTCGTCCGATTCATATTGATCAGGGATGACCCTCCCATGACCGCGATATTTACGGAATATAACGCAGTATTTACAATAATACCTGCAAGCAGGCTGTCTACTCCCAGCTTCGTCTGCAGGATAGCCGTTACAAATCCTGATGTAACACCTGCTGCCATGGCTGCCGCAATGGACAGAAACGGATGTCCGCTTACAGCAACTACGGCTCCTACAGCGGCCCCGAAGGTAAAGCAGCCATCTGTAGAAAGGTCGCAGACATTCAGCATGGAATAACTAAGGAACAAAGCAAGAACTGTCAGAGAACAGATCAGTCCAAGCTTCAGGGCAGTCTCCCCGAGGGAGAGCATAGTTGCAATCGTCACAGTGATTTCCTCCAATTGGATTTATTTCATAACTGCTCACAAAAGTGAGCGGTTAATTTATTTTGCTTCTACTTCATCAAAGCTTTCTGCAGTTGTGATCTCATTTACCTGTGTGCAGAGAGGCTCAAATGCCTTCTTTACGGTATCGAAATCAAGTCCAAGTGCTTGCAGGTTTCTGTATTAACTGTTGCAGTACCATTGTCAAAGGTTTCAACAGCTGTCTTAGACGGATCCGCATTATCTATCAGGATGTCAGCGATCATATCGGCTGTTTTCTGTCCCAGATTTGCATAATCAACACCATATCCTACAAAAGCACCATTTAATGCAAAGGAGTCGGCACCTGTGTAGTGCGGGATTCCTGCGTCGATGAATTTTTCATAAATAGAAAGTTCTGCTGTCATGATGGTGTTGTCCGTAGGTGTAAATACGGCATCCACACCGTCAGCGATCAGTGCATCTGCTGCGAGCTGGACTTCATCGGTAGTAGTTCCGGTACGCTCTACATATTCGATTCCCTCTTTATCCAGATAATCTTTTGCTTCCTGGATCGCTGTTGTGGAGGAATCCTGTCCTACATCATAGAGAAGACCGATCTTCTTTACATCCGGATTCTGTGCCTGGATCAGCTTCATGATAGAAGAAGTATCCAGGTAATCGCTGGTTCCTGTGATATTTGCACCAGGAGCATCCAGAGAATCTACAAGACCGGAGCCAACCGGATCAGATACTGCGGAGAAAACAACCGGTGTATCGCTTCCCTCTGTAGCGGACTGCATACGCATTGCCACCGGTGTAGCCACACCAACCATCAGGTCAACCTTATCCGCCTGAAAATCTGAAATGATCTGTTCCATAACACTGGCATCTGCATTACAGTTATCATAAGACACATCAAATGTGACACCCTTTTCTTTGCCAAGCTCCTCCAGACGGGACTGGATGTTGTCTACGATCTGGTTCAGGGAAGCATCATCTACATAATTGCAGATGCCTACTTTAAAATCCTCCGCCATAACCGGGCTTGTCATCATCATAGTTGTTGCTGCTACTGCTGCTGCGATCACTAACATTCTTTTTTTCATGGTTTTGTTCTCCCTTCTTATTTCCGCTTATGATTACCTTTTGTACACCTTGCGGTCTGCTTTTCCGGAACAACTTTCATGCGACAGAATCGCTTTTCCTGTAACACAAAAACCGTCCCAAGCTTATATCATGCTTGAGACGGTAATAAAAGTTCTTTATTATCGCGGTACCACTCAAATTGACGAATCGTCCACTTTCCGGTGTACTAACATACACTCCTCATTGGTAACGGGTTCGGTTCCCGTCGGCGCCTACTGTACAGATAAATAGTTCGGGCCGCCCTCGAAAGTCCATTCAACATCTGGTCCCCTGCGGATTTCCACCATCACCGCTCTCTGTGAAGCTTCCTGAAATGTTTACTTCTCTTTCTCACTGGTTTGTTTTTTAAGTTGTGTTTACTTTAGCACATCAACGTGAGTCTGTCAAGTCCAAAAATAAAATTAATTCTTAAAGCTGTGGATCGGTGCCGGGATCCTTCCACCTCTCTGTACAAATGCATCACAGGAGAAGGAATTTACTGGCATGATCGGAGCATAGCCAAGAAGACCTCCGAACTCAACCGTTTCGCCCACACCCTTACCGATAACCGGGATGAGACGTACTGCAGTTGTCTTCTGATTTACCATACCGATGGCAGACTCATCTGCGATGATACCTGCAGTGTAGTCGCCTTGGTATCTCCCGGAACTGCGATCATGTCCAGACCAACAGAGCATACACAGGTCATGGCTTCCAGCTTCTCCAGAGTAAGAGCTCCCTCGTTTACCGCATCGATCATTCCCTGATCCTCGCTGACAGGAATAAAGGCACCACTTAATCCGCCCACAGCAGCTGCTGCCATAACGCCGCCTTTCTTCACCTGGTCGTTGAGAAGTGCAAGCGCTGCAGTTGTTCCAGGTGCACCGGCTCTCTCAAGGCCGATCTCTTCCAGGATCTCAGCTACGGAATCACCGATAGCCGGTGTCGGTGCAAGAGAAAGATCCACAATACCAAACGGCACGTCAAGACGCTTGGATGCCTCACGTGCAACCAGCTGTCCAACTCGTGTAACTTTGAATGCGGTACGTTTGATCATCTCGCAGAGAGTTCCGAAGTCCTCGCCACGAACCTGCTCCAGAGCTTTCTTTACAACGCCAGGGCCACTGACACCTACGTTGATGATGCAGTCCGCCTCTGTGACACCGTGGAACGCGCCTGCCATAAACGGGTTATCATCCGGTGCGTTACAGAATACTACCAGCTTGGCACATCCAAGAGAATCCTGGTCCTTAGTAGCCTCTGCTGTTGCGAGGATGATCTCGCCCATCAGCTTTACGGCATCCATGTTGATACCGGTCTTGGTGGAACCAACGTTTACAGAACTGCAGACGCGCTCTGTTTCTGCCATTGCCTGAGGAATGGAGCGGATAAGAAGCTCCTCTGCCGGAGTCATTCCTTTGCTTACCAGTGCAGAATATCCGCCGATAAAGTTAACGCCAACTTCCTTGGCACATTTATCCAGCGTTCTTGCGATGGTCACAAAATCCTCCGGTTTCTTACATGCAGCCCCGCCAACCAGAGCAATGGGTGTTACGGAAATTCGTTTATTTACAACCGGGATACCGTACTCGGTTGCGATCTCATCACCGGTAGCTACCAGATTTCTGGCCTTTGTGGTGATCTTTTCGTATATTTTCTGATTCAGTGCATCCAGGTCAGGATCGATACAGTCCAGAAGGCTGATCCCCATGGTGATGGTACGCACATCCAGATTCTCCTGCTCGATCATTTTATTTGTCTCGTTTACCTCAAAAATATTGATCATTTTATTTTCTCCCTGATGATTGATGTAAAGTAGATATCATATGCATTGGCAATCCGCATTCGCTGCTTGATCATACTCGATGCATCATGTTAAAAATATCTTCATGCTGGCAGTGGATCACAACACCGATCTCCTTGCCAGATTCTCAAGCTCTTTTGCAAGTTCACCGCCATCCTTTTCACATTTTGCTGTGTCTGCGATCATCATCATGTTGAAGTAACCCTGAACGATGGTCTGAGAAATATCCAGAATATTAACCTGATTCTCTGCAAGATATGTACAAACCTTTGCAATAATTCCTACTGTGTCATTTCCTACTACTGTGATAATTGTCTTCTTCATCGTTTTTTCCTTTCTACACTGTGATTATTTCTGATATGTGATCCCTCTTCGCTACCTGGATCTTAAAATCCCTGGAACGGTACGGGTTGTCACCAAGTGTCACCTCCGAGCACACAGTCTCGTAGGCAAGTTCTTCATAGTTGTTTTCTCTGCTTAAATGGCCAAGAAAAACCGCCTTCAAATTATCATGGAGGATCCGACAGAGCAGACGTCCTGCATTCTCATTGGAGAGATGCCCACGGTCTCCCAGAATCCTCTGTTTGAGATAATAAGGGTATTTTCCAACCTGAAGCATGCGGATGTCATGATTTGCTTCCAAAAGCACCGCATCCAGATTCTCCAGATTTTTTACAATGTAATCATTATATTTTCCAAGGTCTGTGGCAATGCCCACAGAATGCTCTCCGCATTCCAGGCGGTAACCCACCGGCTGTGCAGCATCATGGGAAATGGTAAAAGGATTTACCGTCAGGTCCTTGATCCCAAAAGGCTCATCCTCCCGGATCTCGTGGATCAGTCCCTCCGGCATTTTTCCAAGGGATTTCATACGAAGCATGGCATCTGCTGTTCCACCTGTGGTATAGATGGGAATTCCGTATTTTCTGGAGATCACTCCCAGTCCCTTGATATGGTCGGAATGTTCATGTGTGATCAGGATACCGTCCACATCTTTCCCGGTAAGATCCAGGGAATTCAGGCCCTTTTCGATACTCTTCCCGCTGATCCCCACATCTACCAGAACATGTGCCTCCTCAGATCCCACATAAATACAGTTGCCGCTGCTTCCGCTGGCAATACTACAAAGTCTCATTTCTCTCTATCCCTTCTCTGATCTGTCTCCGGGTATCCTTCAGATCTCCATTATTCTCGATCACATAATCCGTATGTTCTCTGAAAACCTGGTCAGATACCTGGTTTCGGATAATGCCAAGAGATTTCTCTCTGGAATAGCCACGGCTTTCCATCAGACGACGGATCCGGATTTCCTCCTCTGTATACACATACCAGACTTCATCACAGAATTCCTGATAATTCTCTTCCAGAAAAAGAGCAGCTTCCACAACACAGATCTCTCTTCCAGCTTCCTTCTGTTCTCCAAGAAGATCCAGGATTCTCTGCTTTACAGCCGGATGGATGATCCCGTTTAATTTCAAAAGCATATCCTTATCTGTGAATACTACATCAGAAATCCGTCTCCGGTCAATAGTTTTATCTTTTTTTATGATTTCTTTTCCAAACAATGCGATCACCGCATCGTAACATTCTTCCCCCGGTTCCATCAGAATGTGACCAAGCTGGTCTGCCTGGATCACATATGCCTGGAAATCTTCTTCCAGGATTCCAAGTACTGTACTTTTTCCGGCCCCTACTCCGCCGGTTACTCCGATCACTCTCATTTATTTCGCCTCATACCAGCTATCACCCTGGTGCATATCTACGTCAAGTTCCACTGCAAGGTCTGCAGCTCCCTTCATCTCTTCTTCCAGAATACGGGAAACTTCCTCGATCTCTTCTTTCTTTGTCTCGATCAGAAGCTCATCGTGAACCTGCAGCACCAGCCTTGAACGCAGTCCCTCTTTTTTCATTCGTTCATAAACATGGTTCATGGCTATTTTGATGATATCTGCTGCAGTACCTGGATCGGAGAGTTCATGGCTACACGTTCTCCGAAGGAGCGCTGCATGAAATTACTGGATCTCAGCTCCGGCACGGGCCTTCGTCTGCCGAACATAGTTGTCACATAACCGTGTTCCTTGCCATCCTTTACCAGACCGTCCAGAAAGCCCTTGATCTTCGGATAGGTCTCGAAATATTTCTCAATATAGGCAGATGCCTCTTTTCTGGTAATGCTCAGATCCTGGCTCAGTCCAAAGGAACTGATCCCATAAACGATTCCGAAATTTACCGCCTTGGCATTTCTTCGCTGAAGAGATGTCACTTCATCCAGCGGCACATGAAACACCTGGGATGCGGTGAGCCGGTGGATATCCTCCGCCTCACGATAAGCCTGGATCAGTTTTTCATCACCGGACATATGTGCCAGCACACGAAGCTCGATCTGGGAATAATCGGCATCCAGAAATACAAATCCCTCCTCCGGCACAAAAACCTTACGGATCAGCCTGCCCAGCTCCATGCGGACCGGTATGTTCTGAAGATTCGGATCTGTACTGCTGATACGACCGGTTGCTGTGATCGTCTGATTGAAAGTAGAGTGGATCCTTCCATCTTCTCCGATCACATTTCCGAGACCATCTGCATAAGTGGATTTCAGCTTGGTCAGCTGGCGGTACTCCAGGATATCTTTTACGATGGCATGATCCGGCGCCAGCTTATCCAGGATATCCGCCGCTGTGGAATAGCCAGTCTTGGTCTTCTTTCCACCTGGAAGTCCCAGCTTTTCAAAAAGGATCACACCCAGCTGTTTCGGGGAATTGATATTAAACTCCTCCCCTGCTTCCTGCCAGATGGTTTTTTCCAGCTCCTGGATACGGACTTTAAGTTTTTCACCATAGCTCTTAAGCTCTTCACCCTTAACGAAAATCCCCCATTTTTCCATGGAATCCAGGGTAAAGACAAGAGGAAGCTCGATCTCATCATAAACCTTACGCATGCCTGTTTCATCCAGTTTTTCAAGAAGAACCTTTCGGGCCATGCAGGGCACAAACGCCTGATAGCAGGCATAATTTCCAAGGCATTCCTGTTCCTCTTCCCAGGCCTTTTTCAGAGAAGTCTTTCCAAGAAGGTCTTCCTTTGAGGGGAGCATCATACCATCCAGATATTCTCTGGCGATGTCATCATAGGAATAGGAAGATTTCAGCGGGTTCAGAAGATATGCAGCAACCCCCGCATCAAAAACCTTCTTCGGATCATCAAGGGAAACATGTTTGAGAACTGATTTAATATCCATAGCACAGAGCACCGTACTGTCCGCCAGAGTTTTCAGTTTTCCGCAAAGGTAATCCCCTGTGAGAAGTCCTCCTACCGGAATCTGATAGATTTCTTTTTCATCCAGGACCAATCCCACGGTATACACCTGATCCGGATCTGCAAGAACAGAAATACCCACCTGATCTTTCTGCGCTGCTTTTTCAAACAGTGCCTCTACACCGGAAAGATCATTACAGGTAAAAAATTCCAGTTCCATGGAGGAATCTGCTGTCGTAGCCGGATCAAAACGGTTCAGCATGTTCTTAAATTCCAGGCGTTTACACAATTCATATGCCTCCGGAGTATAGGGATTTTCCACTTTCGCTTTTTCGTAGGAAAATTCCAGCGGACTATCTGTGTTGATGGTTGCAAGCTCTTTGGAAAGCTGTGCCAGATCATAATGCTCGCGGAGAGATTCTTTCGCCTTATTAGGCTTTACCTCTTCCAGATGCTCATGAGCATTCTCAATGGAACCGAACTGCACGACCATCTTGGTCGCGGTTTTCTCTCCAACGCCCGGGATTCCCGGAATATTATCAGAGCTGTCGCCCATCAGCGCTTTCAGCTCTATGATCTGCGGCGGCGTTACCTGATATTTCTCAAGAACTTCCGCTGTATGGTAGTTTTCAATGGTTGTCTTTCCCCGGACAGTCTTCGGAAGCCGGATCAGCACCTTATCTGTGGCAAGCTGAAGAAGATCACGGTCTCCGGAAAGAATGGTAACATCCATACCCTTTGCTTCACTTCTTCTGGCGACCGTACCAAGAAGATCATCTGCTTCATAGCCTTCCAGGGACATGATGTTGATTCCCATGGCAGAAAGCATCTCCTTGATCAGCGGAACCTGTTCCCGAAGCTCCTCCGGCATGGGTTTTCGGGTGCCTTTATAGGTTCATATCTCTTATGCCGAACGTAGGTGCACTCAGATCAAATGCAACGGTAAGATACTCCGGCTTCTCTTCCTCCATGATCCTGAACATAATATTCAGAAATCCATATACCGCTCCTGTATGACGTCCTTCTGCATTGGTAAGATCCGGCAGACCATAAAACGCACGGTTCAGGATGCTGTGACCATCGATCAGTAATATTTTTTCACTCAAAATCAAATTCCCTCCTTCAGTTCCAGGATCACAAAAACAAGAAAGACCACCAGTGCCGCGATCAGAACGCAGACTGCCACTGCAGCGATCGCTCTGTGAAATTTCTTTTTTCGGATATACCTTCTGGATTTTCGGATATCCTCTTCCAGAAGCTCCTTAAAATCCAGAACAGTATCTTCCTGTTTCTCATCCAGCTGCTGCATGGCCTTATGTACAATGAAATATGTGGCAAGCTCATCGTAGCAGGAGGAACACTTCTCAATATGCTCTAGAAAATCCTCCAGATCATTCAACGGCAACGTATGATCGATATATTTATTAACCATTCCCTCTGCAATACGACAGTTCATATTTTCCCTCTCTTTCAAAGCAGCGGATTCTCCCATATGATAAGCCTCTTCTGAGATCCCGCTTCACAATTTGCCCCAGACTGGGGAAATATTTCCCAGAATATTATATCATTATAGCGAATTAAACGTTGAATGACAAGGGCGGTTTCCTGTGGTATACTTGAGATGTCCCGGTCAGAAAACAGAAAAACTGACCAAATATGAAAATCCAGGCAAGGAGGATCACCATTATGAAATCTATAGCAATCGTTACAGACAGTAACTGCGGCATGTCTCCCGCTCAGGTAAAAGACCTTGCATCTACATGCTTCCAATGCCGTTTTTTATAGATGATAAGGAATATCTGGAAGACATTGACATGAACCAATCAGAGTTCTTTCAGCATCTTGAACAAAATCCAGGCTGCAGAGTTTCCACATCCCAGCCTACACCGGAATCCGTCACTACCCTCTGGGACAAGCTACTCAAAGACTACGACGAGATCGTACATATCCCCATGTCCAGCGGTCTCTCCAGCTCCATGCAGACTGCCCGCATGCTTGCAGAAGACTATGATGGCCGTGTACGTGTCGTAAACAACCAGAGGATCTCCGGGACCTTACGTTACTCTGCCATCGAGGCTATCCAGCAGGCTAAAAACGGTCTCTCTGCCGATGAAATTGGAACCTGGCTGGAAGAAACCCGCTTCGACTCCAGCATCTATATCACTGTAGCTACTCTGAAGTACCTGAAACAGGGCGGTCGCATCACGCCTGCAGCTGCAGCCATCGGAACCATGCTCCGTCTGAAACCGGTTCTGCAGATCCAGGGCGAAAAGCTGGACGCCTTCTCCAAGGCCCGCACCATGACCCAGGCAAAAAACACTATGACTAAAGCCATCAAAGATGACATTGCAGACCGCTTTGGAGAAAAGATCAACCTGGATGTCATCCACTCCCACAACCTGGAAGCAGCCGAAGAATTCCGAAAAGAAGTCCTCACCACCTTCCCGAATATCGGTGAAGTCAACATCTTCCCTCTCTCCCTGAGCGTCTCCTGCCACATCGGCCCCGGAAGTCTGGCACTCACCTGTTCCAAGGTACACCCGGAAATATGGTAAAGACTAGTCAGAAGCAATCCACATGGCCAGAGCACAGCCGGAGGGAATACTTCTGTATGGCTCTGTCTCTGGAGGAGGGCTGCTAGTCCTTAGGTTCTGGAAATCTGCGTTATAAAAAAAAAAGTTCGGCTGTCTGAGCGGCAACAAGCCGCGAGTTCCGAACTTTTTTAATGGTTTTAGCAGATTTTCAGGGCCTTAGAACTAACGCCCAACGGAAGTCGAAGACCTTACAGAAGTATTCCCTTCGGCGTCCCTCCCGCCAACATATTTAATTTTCCTGTGTATTCTCAATCTCCACCGGCGCTTCATTCAAGATCTTCATAAACTCCTCACCGGTGATCGTCTCATGCTCATACAGATACTTGGCAATCTCATGGAGCTTTCCGATGTTATCTGTAAGGATCTTCGTAGCCTTTTCATGCTCCCGTCTTACAAGCTCCACAACCTTCTTATCCAAAAGCGTCTGCGTCTCAAAGGAACAGGTTAGACTTGCATCTCCGCCAAGATACTGATTGCTTACATTTTCCATGGCAACCATGTCAAAATCATCACTCATACCATACCTGCTGATCATCGCTCTGGCAATCTTAGTCGCCTGCTCAATATCATTGGAGGCACCGGTAGTAATGGAATGGAAGATCAGCTCTTCCGCTGCACGGCCGCCTGTAAATGTAGCGATCTTATTCTCCAGTTCTTCCTTAGTCATCAGGAAATGTTCCTGCTCATCTACCTGCATGGTATATCCCAGTGCACCGGAGGTACGTGGAATGATCGTGATCTTATGGACCGGTGCAGAATCTGTCTGCTTGGCAGCAACCAGTGCATGACCAACCTCATGATAGGAAACGATCAGCTTTTCCTTATTGGAAAGTACACGGTTCTTTTTCTGATATCCGGCAATAACAACTTCGATGCTTTCTTCAAAATCCGCCTGTGTGGCAAATTTCCGTCCGTCGCGGACTGCACGGAGAGCTGCCTCGTTGACAATATTGGCAAGCTCCGCACCGGAGGCACCGACTGCCGCCTTGGCAATTTCATCAAACCGGACTGTATCCGCAATTTTGATCTTCTTGGCATGAACCTTCAGGATTTCCTCACGCCCCTGAAGATCCGGAAGCTCAACCGGGATCCTTCTGTCAAAACGTCCCGGGCGAAGAAGTGCAGGGTCAAGGGAATCCGGTCGGTTGGTAGCTGCCAGGATCACAACACCCTTGGAACCGTCAAAACCGTCCATCTCTGTCAAAAGCTGGTTCAGTGTCTGCTCACGCTCATCGTTTCCGCCGCCCATTCCGGAGCCGTCACGTTTCTTACCGATCGTATCGATCTCATCAATAAATACGATACATGGTGCCTTCTCATTGGCCTGTTTAAAAAGATCACGGACCTTGGCAGCACCCATACCCACAAACATCTCCACAAATTCCGAACCGGAAATTGAGAAAAACGGAACCTCCGCCTCACCGGCAACTGCTTGGCAAGAAGAGTTTTACCGGTTCCGGGAGGGCCTACAAGAAGGGCACCCTTCGGCATGGAAGCACCGATTTCTCTGTATTTCTCCGGATTATGAAGGAAATCTACAATTTCCGTCAAAAGCTCCTTGGCTTCATCCTCACCGGCAACATCTGAAAATTTGATTCCCGTAGAGGATTTCACATAAACCTTGGCATTGCTTTTGCCAAAGGACATCATTCCTCCCGGTCCTCCGTTTCCCATGGAACTCATCATCTTCTTGCTGAGCCAGCGTCCCAGGAGAATAAAAATTGCGATCGGGAGTACATATCCCAGGATCAGAGATAAAAGCAGGGACTGTCTCTGCGGTGCAGTACCCTCTATACTTACGCCCGCATCGTAAAGATGGGATACAAGATCCTGATCCTCTACAGATACCGTCTTACAATAGACATCATTTCCATCTACCTTCATCGTATAATAGATATAATCAGAATTAATAGTTGCTTCATATACTTTTCCTCTGTCTACAGCTTTCAGGAAGGTGGTGTAATCGGTCTCTTTTACACTTCTCTCAGAAAGAGCAGGAAGAGCAAAAACATTCAGCAGAACAATAATTACGACCGCAATAATGTAATATACATACAGCGGCCGCTTCTCTGGTTTTTTTGAATTCAGATTCATGCAGTCTCCTCCGTTATCTTATAGTATATTGCTATATCCACAGTGCTATATCAGGTGGTACAGCCTTGTAGTACACTCTACCACTTTTTTCAGTCAATTTCAAGGATGCCTCATCCGATTTCATAAACTTTTTAGAATTAAAAAATATTTCCAAATAATACCTTTATTCTGAAAAAAATCCTTGCAAGCCACCTGATACTGTGCTATTATAATAAATGGTTATGCCGCTGTGGCGGAATTGGCAGACGCACTTGACTCAAAATCAAGCGGAGCGATCCGTGCCGGTTCGAGTCCGGCCAGCGGCATTCGCATAAAAGACCTGACGGAGAAATCTGTCAGGTCTTTATTATATACTACCAAAAAACACGAAAGGAATAAAAAAATGGAAAAAGACAAAAGCTTTTTAGGAACCGAGTCTGTCGGAAAGCTGCTTCTGCAGCTTGCACTTCCTACCGTTGCCGCACAGCTCATCAATATGCTCTACAATATCGTCGATCGTATCTATATTGGTCATATTCCCGGAGAGGGTGCTCTTGCCCTTACCGGTGTAGGTGTCTGTATGCCGCTTATTATGGTCGTATCTGCCTTCGCTGCTCTTGTCGGAAACGGAGGCGCTCCCAGAGCCAGCATCTTTATGGGTAAAAATGACACGTCGAAAGCCGAACAGACTCTCGGAAACTGCTTCACCATGCAGATCATCATCTCCCTGATCCTGACTGTTATCCTGTTTCTCGGAAACCGCAGCCTTCTCCTTGCATTCGGCGCCAGTGCAAACACCATCGACTATGCGGTGGGTTACATGAATATCTATGCAGTAGGAACTATCTTTGTACAGCTGACTCTTGGCATGAATAATTTCATCACAGCCCAGGGATTCGCAAAAACCGGAATGCTCTCCGTATTGATCGGTGCAATCTCCAACATTATTCTGGATCCGGTTTTTATTTTCGGATTCCACATGGGTGTCCGGGGCGCTGCTCTGGCAACAGTGATCTCCCAGCATTTCCTGCATCTGGGTCCTCTCCTTCCTCTTTGGAAAAAAGACCTTCCTGAAGCTTCGGAAAAGCACCATGAAACTGAAAGCCGATATCATTCTGCCTGTATGGCTCTTGGCTCTTCTCTCTTTGTCATGCAGCTCAGTGAAAGCGTTATCTCTGTCTGCTACAACTCCTCACTCTTAAAATACGGCGGGGATGTTGCAGTAGGAGCCATGACTATCCTTACCAGCGTCATGCAGTTTGCCATGCTTCCTCTTCAGGGACTTGGTCAGGGTGCACAGCCTATCATCAGCTACAACTATGGTGCACGTAACGAAAAACGTGTACGTTCTACATTTAAGCTTCTTATAAAAACAAGTGTTTCTTATTCCGTGATCCTGTGGCTGATCATTATGATCTTCCCGCAGATCTTTGCCGGAATGTTTACTTCGGACAGTACATTACTTGCTTTCACAAAAACAGCGCTCCGGATCTATATGGCAGTTGTGTTTATCTTTGGTATCCAGATTGCCTGCCAGATGACCTTTATCTCCCTTGGCAGAGCCAAAGATCCATCATTGTGGCTATTGTCCGGAAATTTATTCTGGTCATCCCGCTGATCTATATCCTGCCCAATATTTTCCGTGCTGACCGGACAAATGCAGTTTATATGGCCGAGCCGGTTGCGGATATCTTGGCCGTTACATTTACTGCCATCCTGTTTTTCTTTGAGTTTAGAAAAGCCCTGGCAGAAATCTCCGACAGCTGGAAGCTGTAACCCTGCATTTGACCACCTTCCGCCCTGCTCGCGATCTTATGCCTACCAGATACTTAAACATAAAACAGCCTCTATGCATCATTACCAAGATGCATAGAGGGCTGTTTTTATATATTTCCGCTATTTTATTTCAGTTCGTCTTCATCCTGAAGAAGTTTCTCAAAAACAGGGAAGCAGTCAAAGGTTGCAAAATAATCTCTCGGTGTCTCGGCACGACGGATCATCTCAAAGCTGCCGTCCTCATGAAGAAGGATCTCTGCAGATTTCAGTTTACCATTGTAGTTATAACCCATTGCAAAACCATGAGCACCTGTATCATGGATCACAAGAAGATCTCCCTTGTCGATTTTCGGAAGCATACGGTCAATGGCAAATTTATCATTATTCTCACAGAGGGAACCTGTCACATCATATTTATGATCGCACGGCTCGTTCTCCTTACCCATAACCGTAATGTGATGATAAGCACCATACATAGCCGGACGCATCAGATTTACTGCACAGGCATCTACGCCGATATACTCTTTATGTGTATGCTTCTCATGGATTGCTTTTGTGACAAGGCAGCCATACGGTCCCATCATGAAACGGCCAAGCTCTGTATAGATCGCAACATCACCCATCCTTCCGGAACAAGTACTTCTTCATAAACCTTGCGGACACCCTCACCGATCACACGGATATCATTTGGCTCCTGATCCGGTTTATAAGGAATTCCGATACCACCGGAAAGGTTGATGAATTTAATGTGTGCACCTGTCTCCTTCTGAAGCTTCACGGCAAGCTCAAACATAACCTTTGCAAGCATTGGATAATAATCATTGGTCACTGTGTTGCTTGCAAGGAATGCATGGATTCCGAACTCTTTGGCACCTTTGGATTTCAGGATACGGAATGCGTCAAAGATCTGCTCGGTAGTCATTCCGTATTTTGCATCTCCGGGATTATCCATGATACCGTTACTGATCTTAAATACTCCACCTGGATTGTAACGGCAGCTGATCACTTCCGGGATTTTTCCGAGAGCTTTCTCTACGCTCTCAATATGTGTGATGTCATCAAGGTTGATGATCCCACCGATCTCATCTGCATATCTGAACTCTTTCTCCGGTGTGTCATTGGAAGAAAACATGATATCGCCCTTTTTGCAGCCTACTGCCTTGGCCATCATAAGCTCTGTTTCTGAGGAGCAGTCGCAGCCACAGCCATACTCCTGCAGAATATTGATCAGATATGGATTCGGTGTTGCCTTTACCGCAAAAAATTCCTTGAATCCTTTGTTCCATGCAAAGGCCTCTTTCAGGGCTTTTGCATTCTCACGGATTCCCTTCTCATCATAGAGATGGAAGGGTGTCGGAAACTTTTCAGTAATTTCGTTGAGTTTCTCAAGTGTCACAAATGGTTCTTTTTTCATAATAACTGCATCTCCTGTTTTTCCGACTGCTGTTCCCGAAGAAAACTCAGTCTTATTCTGCCTCGATCACGTGCATCATATTTGTCACTGCACCACGACCGTTTGTCATGTTGGTCGCAGGGTCTCCTGCTGTAAATACAACAAGGTCTCCTTTATGTATCAAATGACGGCTACGGACAACATTCATAGCCTGAGACATGATATGGTCCGTGGTATCTCTCTGATATCCTTTCAGAGGTGTTACACCCCAGATCAGCTGAAGTTTATGCTGGATGGTTGAGTTTGGTGTGATCGCATAGATTGGAACCTTCGGGCGGAAATTGGAGATCAGTCTGGCTGTATTTCCACTCATTGTCGGTGTTACGATAGCGTTCGCCTTCAGGTTCTTTGCAGTACGCACCGTTGCAAGTGCCACTGCACTGGAGATCTTCTCTCTTCCATCCATGGAACGATGTTCAATAAACACTTTATAATCCAGATGCGGCTCTGTCATCTCTGCGATATCTGCCATCATCTTAAGAGCATCAACCGGATATTTACCAGCTGCTGTCTCTCCGGAAAGCATGATCGCATCGGTTCCGTCGTAGATCGCATTGGCAACATCAGCTACCTCTGCACGTGTAGGACGCGGATTACGAATCATGGAATCAAGCATCTGTGTTGCTGTGATAACCGGTGTATAATGTTCATTACACTTACGGATGATCTCCTTCTGGATGTGAGGTACCTGGCTTGCAGGAATTTCCACACCGAGATCTCCTCTGGCAACCATGATACCGTCAGATGCTTCAATAATGGAATCAATATTCTCAACACCCTCTGCATTCTCGATCTTCGCGATAATACCGATATCCTTTCCACCATTATCATTCAGAAGCTTACGGATCTCACGGATCACCTCTGCGGAACGAACAAAAGATGCCGCGATGAAATCAAATTTCTGCTCGATACCAAAGATAATATCCTTCTTATCCTGCTCTGTGATTCCCGGAAGATTTACTTTTACATAGGGAACATTTACACCCTTCTTCTCTCCCAGCTCACCACCGTTTAAGATATCACAGACAATATCGGTTCCCTTGATCGCCTTAACCTCCAACTCGATCAGACCATCATCAATGAGGATCCTGTTTCCCGGTTTTACATCCTTGTAAAGTGTCTCATATGTGATAGCAACCTTTGTGCTGTCGCCTTCAAAATCGCCAATTCCAAGTACAAACTGTTTTCCCACTTCCAACTTAACCTTCTGTCCGTCCTTTAAAAGTCTGGTACGGATCTCCGGGCCCTTTGTGTCAAGAAGCATGGCAATAGGCATATCAAGCTCCTCACGAAGCTCCTTGATCATATCCACACGGCCCTTCTGCTCCTCGTGGTCTCCGTGAGAAAAGTTGAATCTGGCAATATCCATTCCATTCTCCATAAGAGCCTTCAGAGTTTCCCTGTTATTGCTGGCAGGTCCAAGTGTACAGATAATCTTAGTTTTTTTCATAATAATGTTCTCCTTCGTTTGTACGTTTTACTGTACGTGTTTATGTGTAAATAAATGATCCTGACAATATTCATAATTTCCGTTGCACTTTGAGCAGAAACGAAACTCCAGGTTTGGGTCATCCTTTTCGGTACGTCCGCAGATCGCACATTTATGCTTGGCGATCCCATCCGGACCGGACCCTGTTCTGGAAGGAGCCACAGCCTTCTTAAACTGCTGCCTCCTGTGGATCTCCTTCGGATTGTATCGGTTCATATCACGGGTACTGAAATAAAAGATCACAAAGTTTAAAAGTGATGCTACGATCGGTACTACACCTACCCAAAGCCCGACTCGAAGATAAGATACGATATCCCACGCAATGAACAGTCCGTATACAAAGGCCATCCATTTCATCCTGATCGGGATCACAAACATAAGAAGCAGCTGAAGATCCGGATATGTGACTGCATAGGCAAGGAAAATAGAAAGACTGATATAATATGTGGTAAAAATATTTCCGCCAAGAGAATAGGCAATCCCGTTCATAACCACATAACCACCTGTAAATACATGTAAAAGCACTGCTGCGATCACAGTAAACAAAACACCTGAAAAAATATACAATGTGTACCGGAAAGTTCCCCAGGTACGTTCCAGTGAAGTACCAATCGGATAATAGAAAAAAAAGATTGCGAGAAGGAACATCACAAGATTGCCGGTTCCTCCCACACTGGACGGCGGATAGATCACCCATGTCACCAGTCTCCAGATCTGTCCCTTCATGACCATGGACATATCAAGACTCAGCATGTTCAAAACTCCCGGAGCAAACATAGCCAGAAAATACCCCAGTACATAACATCCGATGATGTAAACAGTCAGATTCGGAACCCCGAATCTTCCGAATTTACGTTCCAGTTTGTCGATAAATTTCATTAAAATCTCCTTTCAGAAAACTTTTGAAAATCAGAAAAATCGCTTCTTGGAAAGAATGATCGCTGCCACAACACTGATCGCCACAGAAATCAGGATAATGATCAGAAATCCCAATGGACTCCTTGATAAGGGCATACCGGAACCAGCCACATTCATTCCGTAAGCACTGAACACAATAGTCGGAATACTCATGACAATAGTAATGATCGCCAGTACCTTCATAACGATATTCATATTATTGGAGATGATCGATGCAAAAGCATCCATAGTTCCGTTCAGGATACCGCTGTACACATTGGCCATTTCGATCGCCTGCTTATTCTCAGTGATGACATCCTCCAGAAGATCGGTGTCCTCCGGATATTTCTTGATGCTGTCTATCTTCAGAAGCTTCTCCAGCACAACCTCGTTAGACCGGAGTGATGTGATAAAATAAGTCAGGGATTTCTGCAGCTCCAGAAGCTCGATCAGCTCTTCATTTCTTGTGGAAAGATGCAGTTTTTCTTCCACCTGCTCACTTTTTTTGTCAATGATACGCAGATAACGCAGGTACATGCTCGCATTTCTGTAAAGGATCTGAAAGATAAAACGGGTCTTCATATAGGTAAAAAAAGCTCCGGACTCTTCCCTCCATAAATCTGGTAAGAACCGGTGTGTCCTCCAGACAGATGGTAAAGATCATAGACCCCGTCACAATGATGCCAAGCGGTATTGTCCCATACCAGTCCTTGTCATTACGTTCCTCGATCATAGGAACATCAACCAGGATCAGTGTATAATTATCCTCAACTTCGATACGTGACCGTTCTTCCTCATCCAAAGGGGATCGTAAATCGTCAACCTCTATATCAAACTTCTCGGAAAATTCAAAAATCTCTGTTGCCGTCGGATTCGTCAGCGCAATCCAGCAGCCTTCCTCCGGTTCCTGTATCTGGTGGATGGCTCCGTCTATTGTCTTGTAAATCCTTACCACGATTCCCACTTCCCTTCTCTTGCTTTTCTTTTGCCAGGGCAAAATTCTTTTTTTATTATAAATAGTCAAAATAGCTTTGTCAATTCATACCTTTTCTTTTTAAAAGAGCTTTTAAATAATTTCACATGATCTTTACATAAAAATTCATTCTGCCTTCCACGTTCTTTACATTTTTTCCGGCTTCCTATATAATGATTCCAGAATTCCAACGAAAGGAAGTTATACAAATGAGTCAGTCATCATTCGGAAAAAAATTCGTGGTTACCACCTGGGGAGAATCTCACGGCAAGGCTATCGGTGCCGTTCTCGACGGCTGTCCCGCAGGTCTTTCTCTCTGCGAAGAAGATATCCAGGTTTTTCTTGACCGGAGAAAGCCCGGTCAGAGCCGTTATACAACTGCCCGTAAGGAAGGAGATCTGGTGGAAATCCTTTCCGGAGTTTTTGAAGGAAAAACTACCGGTACTCCAATTTCTCTTCTGATCCGCAATACAGATCAGCGTTCCAGAGATTACGGAAATATCGCATACTCCTATCGTCCCGGTCACGCAGACTTTACCTTTGACCAGAAATACGGATTCCGTGATTACCGTGGAGGTGGACGCTCCTCCGGAAGAGAAACCGCCGGACGTGTGGCAGCCGGTGCCATTGCCATCAAGCTGTTAAACGAACTTGGCATTACATTTACTACCTACGCAAGATCCATCGGTCCTGTAGAGATCCGGTCCTTCTCAGAAGAAGAGATCCGAAATAATGCACTCTGCATGCCAGATGCCGACGCAGCCGCAAAGGCATCTGCCTATCTCGAACAATGTCTGAACAGTCAGGACAGTGCCGGCGGTGTGATCGAATGCCGCATCAAAAACGTTCCTGCCGGTCTGGGCGATACGGTTTTTGACAAGCTGGATGCTACCCTCGCTCATGCGATCATGTCCATTGGTGCTGTAAAAGCTGTTGAGATCGGTGACGGCATCAACGTGACACGTCTTACCGGTTCCGAAGACAACGACGGTTTTGTACAAAAAGACGGCATTATTTCCAAAACTTCCAACCACGCAGGTGGTATTATGGGCGGTATGAGTGATGGCAGCGATATCATTCTCCGTGCACATATCAAACCTACTCCTTCCATCAGTCAGTCTCAGTCTACTGTGACCAACACCGGAGAAAACCTGGAGCTTGAGATCAAGGGCCGGCATGATCCGGTGATCGTACCGCGTGCAGTAGTCGTTGTGGAAGCTATGGCAGCACTTACCATTACAGATGCACTTTTTAACAATATGAGTGCACGGATGGATCGTATCCACGAATTTTATCAGCGGTAATTTCACATTTTGACCTGTCAGATAAAAAATTATAAATGCGCAAAAAACAGACTCAGGGAAAGTTCCTACTCGTCCCTGAGTCTGTTTTTGTCTGCCTGTACAAGACTTACTTTGATCAATCCTGTTCTTAATCCAACTGCTCCCATGTATCCGGTACCGGCCAGATATGGATACAGTTCGGTGTCTCGATCTTTCTTGGTTTTTCATTCATCATGATGATATTCTTTTCATAATCCACAGTGAAAACGGTAATACTGTTGCTGGCATGATTGGCAACAGCAATATGCTTGTTATCCGGGAAGATCATAAGATCCTTCGGGTAATCACCACTGATCGGAAGTGTAAATTTCTTGGTCAGAAGGCCTGTTTTCTGGTCTACTGCATACATAGTGACAGTATTTTCCCCTGCTGTTGTACAGAAAAGATATTTACCGTCCGCAGAAAGAGACATACCGGAAGCTGCGTTATGGAGCGCATCATTGGAATCCTCTTTTCCAAGAGTGGTAATGCTCTGAAGCAGCTGAAATTCCGGATTCTTACCGCTTCCGTCATAGCTGTATACCTTCACCTCATTGCTGAGCTCAAAAAGAAGATATGCAAATCTTCCGTCATCACTGAAACGGATGATACGAGGGCCGCTCTCTCTCGGGCAGCGAAGAATGTCAACCAGCTCCAGTTTGTCTTTCTTCTTATTGATACGATAGATCTTAACCTGATCGATACCATTATCTACCGCACAGAGATACTTATTATCCGGTGTCGGACGTACACAATTAACATGCGGACGGAAGTTACGCTCTGCCACGCTTCCAAGTCCCTTGTGGAAAACGCCGTCCATAACACTTCCCAGACGGCCGTCTTTATGTGTATGTACAACCGTTACCTTACCATCATGGTACCCTGCCACATAAAGATATCTTCCGTCCACATCTGTTGCAAGATAGCAGCCTCGCATTCCGTTGATATCCACACTGTTGAGGCGGGTAAGATCACCGTTCTTGTCTCTTTCAAATACAGCTACACCCTCATCCTCAATGGAATACAGATATTTACCGTTTTTTGATACTGCCAGATGAGAAGCATTGCTAACTTCCACTTCGCTTCGTTCTGTGAGTGTTCCTTTTTCTACATCTACATCGTATACCTGAATTCCCTTACTGGTTCCATGGGTATATGTTCCCACGTAAGCCACGTACTTCTTTTTTCCCATAAGTTCTGGCCTCCTGCTTTTTACATTGGTTACGTATTTTTGTGTTTATTTTATCACAAAGCTTCTGCAAGAACAAGTTACCATCCTGTTATCTTTTGTGCAATTTTTTATGCAAAGCTGCCGTTCACTATGGCGTTCACACATGATCCACGCAAATGGATCGGCTCCTGCGCATCCATTACGCCTCTTTACAGATCTCCCAAAGCGCCTCTCATTGCTTCCAGAGTTTCATCAATTACTTCATCTGTATGCGCTGTGGAAAGGAACATCGCCTCAAACTGGGAAGGTGCAAGATGAATGCCTCGTTTCAGCATTCCCTTGAAATATTTTGCAAAAAGCTCCAGGTTGGATGTTTTTGCAGAAACATAGTCTTTTACCTCCTGGTCTGTAAAGAAAATACTTGCCAGAGAAGAATCATAGTTTACCTGATATGGAAGACCTTTTTCCTCCACGATCTTCTTCAAGCCGCCGTAAAGCTTCTCACCTTTGGCAGCCAGATCTTTGTAGATTTCCTGATGCTCATAGAGATATTTCAGCTGTGTGAAACCTGCAGCCATGGCAACCGGGTTTCCGCTTAAGGTACCTGCCTGGTATACAGGACCACACGGTGAGATCAGATCCATGATCTCCTTACGTCCGCCATAAGCGCCTACCGGCATTCCTGCGCCGATTATTTTCCCGTAAGTGACAAGATCCGGACGGATACCAAAATACTCTGCTGCTCCGCCAAAGGCAAGTCGGAAGCCTGTGATCACTTCATCAAAGATCAGCAGACAATTGTGCTCATCGCAAAGCTCACGAAGCCGCTTTAAGAAGCCTGGTTTCGGAGGAACCACACCCATGTTTGCTCCTACTGCCTCCACGATCACGGCTGCCACATTTCCCTCTTCCTGTTTGAGAAGTGCTTCCACACTGGCGGCATCATTGTAGGTAGCGTCATGGTATCCTGTGTACAGCCCTTCGGAACACCGGCGCTATCCGGAATACCACTTGCCATGACACCGGAGCCGGCACTTACCAGAAGGCAGTCACTGTGTCCGTGATAGCAACCTGCAAATTTGATGATCTTGTCTTTTCCGGTAAAACCTCTTGCTGCACGGATGGCACTCATAACAGCTTCTGTTCCTGAGTTTACCATACGGATCATATCTACATGTGGAATATGTTCACAGATAAATTCTGCGATCTCTACTTCGATTCCTGTAGCACAGCCAAAGCTCAGGCCATTTTCGCAGGCCTTGATCACACTCTCGCGGATCTCCGGGAAATTATGTCCCAGGATCATCGGGCCCCAGGAATCAATGTAATCCACATAGCGGTTTCCATCTACATCATAGATGTAGCATTTATCTGCTTTTTCAATAAAACGAGGTGCCTCACCGATCGCTCCGTAAGATCTTACCGGGCTGTTTACGCCTCCCGGGATTCTTTTTACCGCACGCTCAAATAACTGTTCTGATCTTGTCATCAGCCGATTCTCCCTTCATCCATAAGTTTCGCCAGAAGCTCCGCATAATAGGTAAGATAGATCTGCGCACCGGAACGGAATGCTCCTGTAGCCATCTCACCCACGATCCTTTCTTCGTCGATCCAGCCGTTTGCAGCTGCTGCTTTTACCATTGCATACTCACCACTGACACTGTATGCGGCAACCGGAACGTTTGTGATCTCCTTTACCTGCCAGATCATGTCCTGGTATGCAAGAGCCGGTTTTACCATGATGATATCTGCACCCTCTTCCACATCTGCAAGTGCCTCTTTCAGCCCTTCTCTGCTGTTGTGAGGATCCATCTGGTAGCTTTTTCTGTCCCCAAAAGACGGAGCAGAATCTGCTGCCTCACGGAACGGGCCATAAAATGCAGAAGCATATTTTACTGCATAGGACATGATCGGTGTTGTATAATGCCCTGCCTTGTCCAGACACTGGCGAATCGCTGCAACACGACCATCCATCATATCAGACGGAGCAACCATATCTGCACCTGCTTCCACGTGGGAAAGTGCTGTTTTTGCGAGAAGCTCCAGCGTCTTGTCATTGTCCACATCATGACCGCAGAGAACGCCGCAATGGCCATGGGAAGTGTACTCACACATGCATACATCTGTTACATAATAAAGCTCCGGAAATTTCTCTTTTGCAATGCGAAGAGCTCTCTGAACGATCCCCTCCGGATCATAGGCACCGCTGCCCACTTCATCCTTATGGTCAGGAATACCAAAAAACATCACACTTCCTACACCGGCTTTGGAAAGCTGCTCCAGTTTATACGGAAGACGGTCCAGGCTGTAACGGTACTGCCCGGTCATGGACGGAATTTCTTCTTCCTTATTTTCTCCTTCCATTACGAACATAGGATACATAAGAGAAGATTTATCCATTCTTGTCTCACGTACCATTTTACGAAGGTTTTCGCTGCCTCTTAATCTTCTTGGTCTTTTTGTCAGTTCCATGATCATTCGCTCCTTTTCATATCCTCCACCAACTTGACAAGACTGTCAATGGTGGCTTTTTCTGACATATATGCTTTCATTCCAAAGCTCTCAGCAGCCGCCTTCGTCTGTCTGCCGATGCAGGCCGCCTTAACCTTTGAATAATCCAGTCCTTTTGTTCCCTCTACAAATCCCTTCACAGTGGAGGCACTTGTAAACACCGCACAGCTGATCTGTCCTGTTTCAAATTCCTTCTTCTCATCGATGAGCTGGCTCTTTTCGTAAAGAGTCTGATAGGTCGGAACATCCTCGACCACAGCGCCTGCCTGTGCAAGAAATGCGGTGAGCTTTTCATTACCCTTTTCTGCCCGCGGGATAAGTATCTTTTCTCCACCGGAAAGAAGCTCTGAAAGTTCCTTTCCAAGAGTATCCCCGTCATATACCGACGCACAAAATCTGCCAGCAATCCTCTTTCCTGCAGGGCCTTTTTTGTTCCCTCCCCAATCACGGCCAGACGGGCATTTCCCATGGCACGGATATCTTTTCCACGGCAGATCAGTTCTTCAAAAAAATACCCTTACACCTGTAGCTGGTAAATACAAGCCACTGATATTCCTCCAGGTGATCCAGCGCTTTATAGAGACGGCTCTGGTCTTCCATGGGGACAGTACGGATCGCCGGAAGCTCCAGAACCTCCGCGCCTTTTTCACGAAGCTTGTCCGCAGTTCTGGAAACAAGCTCTTTCGGTCTTGTGACAAGGACCTTCCATCCTGAAAGCGGCAGTTCTTCATACCAGCCAAACTTCTCTGCCAGTGTACATACCTTACCCACCACAATGATCGCCGGTGTCTCGATCCCCTGGCGTTTCACCTCTTCTTCCAGGGTAGAAACTGTTGCTACGATCCGTTTCTGACCTGCTGTAGTTCCCTTCTGCAGGATCGCCGCAGGCATGTCCTTTTCCATTCCTGCACCTATCAGACCCTCGCAGATATCCGGAAGTGCGGACACGCCCATCAAAAATACAAGCGTTCCCTTTGTATCAACAAGTGCCCGGAAGTCTATATCATATTCTTCTCCGGCCCTCTTATGTCCTGTAATGATGTGGACTGAAGAACAGAAATCCCTGTGTGTTACCGGAACCCCGTTATATGCCGGTACTGCAATGGAGGAAGTAACACCCGGAACAACCTCATAAGGGATCCCATTCTCCCGAAGAAGCTCCAGTTCCTCTCCTCCTCTTCCAAAGAGGAATGGATCTCCGCCTTTCAGGCGCACCACACGAAGACCCCGCTGTGCCTCCTCAAGAAGTACCTGATTGATATTTTCCTGACGCATGATATGGTGACTGGCACGTTTGCCTACATTGATCAGCTTGACATTTTCCGGGATTCTTGACAGAACTCCCTGACCTACCAGACTGTCATAGACGACCACATCTGCCTGTTCCAGCACTTTGAGGCCTTTTAATGTAAAAAGGCCGATATCGCCAGGACCCGCTCCTACCAGCCATACTTTTCCTGTTTTCATCTGTTTTCTCCTTTTTTCCGAAGAGTTTCTGCCAGTTCCCTGCCTAAGCTTTCCGCATCTGCCTTATTGCCACGCAGTGTTCCTGTTACATAGGAACCGTCTTTTTCATTATAATAAAGCCCTCTGAGATAGATCTCATCCCCGAGAATTTCCGCATGGGCAGCCACCGGAGAAGAGCATCCTCCATCCAGGAGCTTTACAAAAGCACGCTCCGCACTTCCCGCGGTCCAAGCATCCTTATCACAGTAGCCCTCCAGGAAATCATAAGCTTCCCCTTTTCTTCCCTGTACAGCAAGGATTCCCTGACCGGCAGCCGGAATGATCTCATCTGCTGTAAAATACCGGTTGATCCTGGATTCCAGTCCAAGTCTCTTAAGGCCGGCAGCAGCAGGATCAATGCACTGTACTGTCCTTCATCCAGCTTCCGGAGTCTTGTCTGAAGATTTCCGCGGATACTTCTGACATCCATATCCGGATACAGTTTTTTAAGCTGTAAAGTTCTCCTTAAGCTGGAGCATCCAAGGGGCTTGCTTTTATCAAGTTCAGAAGCTCCCTCAGGAAGAACCAGTACGTCTCTCGGATCTTCTCTTTTGGAAAAAGCCAGAAGCGGCAGCTCCTCCGGAACCTCCATAGGCATATCTTTCAGGCTGTGTACAGAAAGAATACTTCTTCCATCTATCAGTGCTTTATCCAGCTCCTTTACAAAAAGCCCTTTTCCGCCAACCTTATCCAGTGTACGGTCCAGAATGATATCCCCGGTAGTTTTCATAGTGAGGATTTCCACTTCCAGATCCGGATTTTTTTCTTTTATGTAGTCACGGACCATTTCGCTCTGCAGCACTGCAAGCTTACTCTCTCTGCTGCCGATCACGATCTTATCTCTCTTCATCTTCATCCTGCTCTCCCAATACTTTTCCAGCGCATTCTGGATCTCTTCCCTTACACGCTTTGCTTTTTTGTGATCCAGTCCGCTGGCTGTAACTCCAACTACCATTTCATCCCGCATATATACGCCTGGGAAATAAAAATCACAGGTTCCCGGTCGGAGGCTACATTAACATAAATGCCCTCCTCCTTACAGACACGGTGGATCTCATCATTCAGCTTCCAGTCATTGGTGGCTGCGATCACCATATATGCGTTGGCAAAGTCTGAACGTTTCACGGGACGGATATGTAAAGTTACAGTTCCTGCTTTTCCAAGGTCCATAAGTTCCTGGGTCACTTTTGTAGCCACTACCGTGATATTTCTTGTAAATTTCAGAAGAGTCTTTATTCTTCTGGTAGCAATATTACCACCACCTGCCACAACGATATTTTTATCGGACAGGTCTATAAACATGGGGAAATAAGGTTTATTCTTCATAAAGTTTCTCCAGTCCTTCCACACATTCCAGAAAAGCATCCTGGTTCAGACTGTCCCGAAGCCCGAAGATCAGCTTGTTCACAACCTTTCCGGCTGCAGTATCCACTGCTTTTTTCAGGTTTTCTCTGTCTGAATCCTCCATAGGAGTTTTCCGGAAGATTTTTTCGATCCTCAAGTTCAGATCTTCCACAGCATCCGCTTTGATCTCCTGGATGCGCGGGATGATATCACGACCTTCCAGCCACTGGAAAAATTCGTTCATCTGGGCCTTCACAATGGCTCCTGCTGCTTCTAGGTTATCTGCAAGTTCCTTCGGTGTCTCGCCGGTTCGGAAGCTGTCCATATCATAAAGTGTGATGTTATCTTTTTTTCGGATCTCCGGATCAATATCTCTTGGAACTGCCAGATCGATAAGGATCATAGGTCGTTCCACACGTACATCCTCAAACAATTCTTCCGTCAGTGTATAATTGGGGCTTGCTGTTGCGCTGACCACCAGGTCACACTCCGGCAGATAATCCATTCTCTCACCATAATTGATCCTGCTGCATCCAACAGGAATGCTCACAACACCACTTCTGTACTGACGGATCGTAACCGTCACATCCGCTCCTGCTTCACGCAGTGTCTGGGCAGCCATCTTCCCCATCTCACCGTTTCCGATCACCATACAGACTTTATTGCGAACATGATAACCGCCCTCTTCCAGAAAACGGATGGCCTGATGGATCACAGAAGGATTTCCATGGGAAAACGGCACTTCCGTTTTGATCTTCTTGCCTGCAGTTACCGCCATACGGAAAAGCACCTCCAGAACACTGTCTGTGGTAAACTCATCCCTTGACATACTCAACGCATCTTTTACCTGGGTCAGGATCTGATCTTCCCCCAGGATCTGGGATTTCAGTCCGCTGGTAAGATAAAACAGGTGTTCCACCGCCTCTTCGTTTTCTCTGCTGGTAAAATACTTCTGGTATTGTTCTCCCTGCACACCTTTCAACGAGCAGAGCCACTGATACAGGTCCGGCTTCTCCTCATCTGCAGTACTTACCCACAGTTCCAGCCGGTTACAGGTCGACAGAATAATACACCCGCAGATCCCAGCTTCTTCTTTCAGCCTGCGCAGCGCCTCTCCGGTATTTTTACGGGTAAAAGCAAACTGCGCTCTGACATCTACAGGTGCCATATTATGATCGATTCCAATCATGAATATACTCATGTCCTACGTTTCTCCTTTGTTTCCACAATCTTTTATAATGATAAACATTTCCGTAAGGAAAGTCAACTACGATTGACAATGTCAGCCCTCCCTTTTATAATATCTTATGGTAGAAATTGCGGATCATCTTTATATTCCAGCGGAGAAATATAAAGAGTTTATCATAATCACCATAATTATCAGGATGGAGGAAATCCCCGTATGAACTCAGCTTCAAAAAAAGCGATCCTAGTAGTAAGTTTCGGCACAAGCTATGAAAACACCCGTAAGCTTACCATCGAGGCCATCGAGCACGATATTGCCGATGCATTCCCGGCCTGTCCCACCTACCGTGCATGGACAAGCAAAATGATCATTGCCAAACTGAAAAAGCGGGACGGTCTTACGATCCACACGGTAAAGGAGGCTCTGGAACAGATGCTTCTGGATGGTATCACCGATGTGATCGTACAGCCGACTCATGTGATCAACGGTATCGAAAATGATCAGATGAAAGCCGATGCGCTTTCTTTTCGTGACCGTTTTTCCAGTATTGTTTTCGGAAATCCTCTTCTCACAACAGAAGAAGATAACCAGGCGATCGTCCGGGTAGTTGCAGATGAATTCCGGGACATGGATCCGGACACTGCACTTGTACTGATGGGACATGGAACAGAACACTACGCAAACACGGTTTATGCTGCTTTGGATTACCGTTTTAAAGATACCGGACATAAAAATATTTTTCTTGGAACTGTAGAAGCCTATCCAGCCCTGGACTCCCTTCTCCGGGCTGCCGACAGCTTTCATCCGAAAAAGATCGTGCTGGCGCCTTTCATGATCGTAGCCGGCGACCATGCACAGAACGATCTGGCCGGTGCAGATCCGGACTCCTGGATGAACCGTCTTTCTTCCGAAGGATATGAAGTCACCCCTGTACTGAAGGGACTTGGCGAATATCCCCAGGTCCGGCAGATCCTTGTGGAACATGTACAGCAGGCCATGAACGCTTCGATCTGACAGAGATCAGATGATCCATATATATCCCTCATAAAAAAACTGCACCGTGATCCATCCCTGGATCTTCCGGTGCAGTTTTTTATTTTTTATGAAATTACTTGAAATTCCTGTTATTTATGCCATCAGTTCATCCAGTTTTGTCTTTACAGCAAGGATAAACTCTTTGCTGTTCAATACCTGTACCTCTTTCAGGGAAGTGATCAGTGCAAGATCCTTGGTCATCTTTCCGCTTTCAATGGTATCCAGTGTTGCTTTTTCCAGTTTTCCTGCAAAATCAGCAAGTGCTTCATTTCCGTCCAGCTCGCCTCTCTTGCGGAGAGCTCCTGTCCATGCAAAGATCGTTGCAACAGAGTTTGTGGATGTTTCTTTTCCCTCAAGATGACGATAATAGTGTCTCTGAACTGTTCCGTGGGCAGCCTCATACTCAAAATATCCCTTCGGGGATACCAGTACAGAGGTCATCATGGCAAGAGAGCCAAATGCGGAAGATACCATGTCGCTCATAACATCTCCGTCATAGTTCTTGCATGCCAGATAAAACCGCCATCTGCTTCATAACACGGGCTACGATATCATCGATCAGACTGTAGAAATAGGTCAGGCCGGCTTCCTCAAATTTATCCTTAAACTCTGCATCAAAAATCTGCTGGAAAATCTCTTTAAATCTTCCATCATATGTTTTGGAAATGGTATCCTTGCTTCCGAACCATACATCTTGCTTTGTGTCCAGTGCATAATTAAAGCAGCTTCTCGCAAAGCTCTTTACGGAATCATCAAGATTATGCATGCCACGGAGAACACCTGCTCCATCAAAATGCTGGATCAGCTCCTTACGCTCTTCTCCGTCTTCACCCTCAAATACAAGATATGCATCTCCCGGCTTGTCAATATAAAATTCTGTATTCTTATAGATATCTCCATATGCATGACGTGCAAGTGTGATCGGTTTCACCCAATTCTTTACACATGGCTCGATTCCCTTTACAACGATCGGCGCACGGAATACAGTTCCATCAAGAATAGCACGGATCGTTCCGTTTGGACTCTTGTACATTTTTTTCAGGTCATACTCTTCCATTCTGGCTGCGTTTGGCGTGATCGTGGCACATTTTACGGCTACTCCGTATTTCTTGGTTGCTTCTGCTGCATCAATGGTAACCTGATCATCTGTCTCATTTCTGTGCTCAAGACCAAGATCATAATATTCTGTATTCAGTTCCAGATACGGTGTGAGAAGTTCATCCTTGATGATCTGCCACAGGATACGTGTCATCTCGTCTCCGTCCATCTCAACTAAAGGTGTCTGCATTTTGATTTTTTCCATATTATTTTCTCCTTTTGAGGTTTATTCTCCTGTTCGGATTCCAGGTGCTCTTTCCTTTAGAATCTTTCTTCAGCACTTTTACTGTACATTGTACTCATATTTTCCGGTTCCGTCAACGCTTTTGTGCGTTACCACGCTTTGTTTATAAGAATTGTATAATAATTCAGCCTGCCAACAGTTTTTCACAGTTAAATTTTCCCCATCCCTGCTGATTTCTGGGAAGTCCCATATCTTCTGCACTTTCTCTTAACAACATCTTTACCTCTACATTAGAAAGCCGAGGATCTTTTTCCAGAAGGCAGGCGATCCCTCCTGACACCAGAGGCGTCGACATGGAGGTTCCGCTTTTGAGCCCATATGAGTACGGCAGTCCCGGTGCACAGGCAATGACCTGGCTTCCCGGCGCTACCAGATCCGGTTTGCACACACAGTCAAAAGTAGGGCCTCTTCCGGAAACTGCCTTTCTGCCATTCAGCATATCACTGGAGCCTACGGTAATGATTTTCCGGCTGCTTCCCGGTGCTGTTACCGTGCCGGCCCCCGGTCCCTGATTTCCTGCTGCAGCTACCACCACAAATCCCAAATCCCAAAGTTTTTCCACTCCTTCAAGAAGATCTGTCTGTTCCTTATGATCCCGGGATGTTGTTCCCACTGAAATATTAACGATACGGATATGATAAATACTTCCAAATTCCATGATCACCGAAATGCCCGCATCACATCCTCCTGCTTCCGTTCCCGAAACGATCCAGAACCTTCAGAGCAGCGATACTGCAGCCAGGTGCAGCCCCTTTATATTTTCCTCCTGATGCAGTTCCGTCCCCTGCAAGGATCCCGCTGACATGAGTCCCATGTCCGTTATCATCATATGGACTGCGTCTGATTCCTGTAAAATCACGAAACACGGAAATACGGCTGCCAAAATCTATATGGGGAAAAATACCGGTATCCAGAACTGCCACGCCTATCCCTTTCCCTGTATACATCCTTTTATACCTTTCCAAAGCTCTCCCGTCGGACAGCTGACCTTTCTTTAGCTTATTCTGCGGCCATCTTTCCCGCTACTCGTTTTATATAAAAAGACCCCGGGATCTTACATCTGAATCCCCGGGATCTTTGCTGTATATTTTTTATTTAGTTTCCTCTTCCTGTACGGAAATCAACTGTTTTCTGGATCTGATTGTCCATTCCGTAGCTGTAGTTTCCATAAACACCGGTATGCCAGCCCTTAGCCTGTCCTATGTAGTAATAATACTGACCGCCCTCTTTTTTCCAGCCATTTTTAATGGCTGCTTTTGCGGTTGTTGTGGTTGCTGTTGTTGCCGCCTGCACATACACTGTACCAAATATCAGGCAAAACAGCATTGTAATCACAAGAACAAGCTGTGCGAATCTTCTCTTTTTCATGGTTTCTTTTCCTCCTGTTTTAAAAATCTTCATACCCGGTGATAATTAGATTTTCTTGCAATATAATGTATAAAATACATTATCTCCTCCAATACTTAACATATCTGAAAAATAAAGGAGGTTTTTCTATGCTTCTCTTTTTTCTTGTATTCTTCGGACTCCAGATCTTTGTTCTTTTCTGCTGTGCCGCTGCAGGAAATGACGCCGCTTCCCAGGAACTATCTGACCAGGAACAGCTTCAGTTTATCGCAGAATGGAAAAAACAACATCAAAAAAAGGACGTCTGCTGAAGAACGTCCTTTTTGCTTTGCAATTCTATTCTCCATTCATATGATGATACACACCAGTCCGCCTTTGCTGTCGTTTACGATCTTCTTCATAGTATCCTGAAGCTTCACCTGACTTTCTTCACTGATCATGGCCAGCTTGTTCCGGATTCCGTCTTCCACCAGTTGCTGGATAGATTTTCCGAAAATATTGGTCTCCCAGATACTTTCCCCTCGCTCCGGGCTTTCTCTGATATACTTTATCAGATCCTCCGCCTGCTGTTCTGTACCAACGATCGGAGCGATCTCCGTTTCGATCTCCGCCCGGATCATATGAATGGACGGACTTTTTGACCGGATCTTTACTCCGAATTTATTTCCCTGACGGATCACCTCAGGTTCCTCAATAGTGATCTCGGAAAGCTCAGGCACAACAACCCCATACCCTGTTCCTTTTACCGCTTCCAGGGCAGCCTGGACTTTTACAAATTGTTCCTTCATACCGGCAAGCTCTTTTATGGTCTGGATCAGTTCATATTCGCTTTCCATGGATATCCCGCTCATTTCACTGAGCATCTGATAATAATAAATGTCTTTTACTGCGATCCGGATACGGACTTTTCCATCGGAAAGACTGACCTGTTCAAGCAATGTATCTTCCACATATGGACATTCCAGATATACCGATTCTCTGCTTACATCCCGCACATGAGTAAGTCTTGTCATCTTTTCCCGAATCTCATTTAACAGAGCCGCCTTTACCTCATGTTCAGGAGAAAGCATCTCCACCCATCTGGGAACAAATAGCTCTATCTCACTAACCGGGAATTCATAAAGGAGCTTCTCCAGGATCCTGGTCACATCCTCTTTTCTAAGCTGTTCACAGTTGACTGCCAGAACGGATACTCCGAATTTCTCTTCCAGATGTTTTACAGTTTTTCCAGTTTCCTCACTGTAGGGAGTCTGGGAGTTTACCAGGATCAGAAAGGGTTTTCCCTGGGCTTTCAGCTCTTTTATCGTCTGTTCTTCTGCCGGAATAAAATTTTCTCTTGGAATTTCCCCGAAGCTTCCGTCTGTTGTAACTACAATTCCAATGGTGGAATGCTGGCTGATCACTTTTTCCGTCCCGATCCGGGCCGCATCATGAAACGGGATTGCTTTTTCCTGCCATGGTGTTTTGACCATCCGTTCCCTGCCTTCTTCCACATTTCCGGATGCATCCTTTACCAAAAAGCCCACACAATCAATAAGCTTTACCCGGATCTTCTGGTTTTCCCCTATGGATACCTCCACCGCTTCTTTTGGAATGAATTTGGGTTCTACGGTTGTGATCATTTTCCCGGCGCCACTGAGCGGCAGTTCATCCTGAAGCTCTGCTCTTTTTCCCTCACTGAGCGCAGGCAGTGCCACCAGTTCCATAAATCTCCGGATAAATGTGGATTTTCCTGTACGGACCGGGCCCACAACCCCTATGTAGATATCCCCGCCCGTCCGTGCCTGGATATCACGGTAAACCTGAAAGTTTTCCATATAAAAAAGCCTCCCTGCATATACTGGCCTGTAAGCTCCGGAAACCATCTGCAAAAGATAGTTCCCGCATACCACAGTATATGCCCGGAAGGCTTCTTATATGCTGCTGTTCAACGAGAACAGCAGCCATTTGTATTCCTTACATCAGTCTTTAATATAAAACTCATTATGAAGCAGATGATGCTCCTTGCCCTTGAGAAGTCCCTCATAAAGCTCCAGAACCAGCGGGTTCTCATCGGATTTCTTGATGATCATGGTATTATCTGCATTATACAGACCCCTTGCTCTGGCTGCCTTGGTCCTGTCACCGGATCTGGTCGGCTGACCACCACCCATGATACATCCACGGCGGCACGCCATAACCTCGATCAGATGATAGTTTGCCTCACCGTTCTTTACACGTTCCATAACGATTCTTGCATTTGCAAGGCCGCTGGCAACACATACATTGATATCCATTCCTTTATACGGCACGGTAAATTCCTTGATTCCCTCTTCACCACGAACACCGCACTCTGCAATCTCATGCATGGCTTCCTTGCTGTGATCCGGCTCAGTCTTCGAAGAACTGCCTCGGTAACACCACCGGTAACACCGAAGATAACGCCACCGCCGGAACCAAATCCAAACGGCATATCACATGCTTCCGGATCCAGTGTTGCAAAATCAAGACCAAAGTTATCGATCATGCGGAGAAGCTCTGTGGTTGTGATAACGATATCGGTATCCTGCTCGCCATCGGTAAAGCTGTTCGGGCGGATTGCCTCTGCCTTCTTGGCTGTACATGGCATAATGGAAACCATAACGGTCTTCTTGCCTGCTGCATGCTCCGGATCACGGAAGTATTCCTTGATAACCGCAGACATCATTCCCTGTGGGGAACGGCAGGTAGAAATGTTCGGAACATATTCTTTATATTGATCAGTGATAAACTTCACCCATGCAGGACAGCAGGAAGTCAGAAGCGGAAGATTCTCACCCTTCTCCACTCTGTTTAGGAACTCCTTGGTCTCTTCCATGATGGTAAGGTCGGCACTGAATGTGGTATCGTATACTTCGTCAAAGCCCATTCTGTGAAGCGCGTTAACGATTTTACCCATAACACTTCTGCCTTTGGCAAGTCCGTAATGATCACCAACTGCAACACGAACTGCCGGTGCAACCTGTGCAACAACACGAGTATTCTTATCAGCCAGTGCATCCCATACTTCATCCATATGTGTACGGATAGAGATCGCACCTGTCGGACAGTAAACACGGCACTGACCACAGTTTACACACTGTGTCTCAGCAATCTTTTTATTGAATGCAGGCATAACCATGGCTTCTGTTCCACGGAATGCGAATCCAAGAGCTCCGATTCCCTGAAGCTCCTCGCAGGCACGTACACAGTTGCCGCAGAGGATACATTTGTTCGGATCACGGATGATGGACGGTGAACTGTCATCGATCTCATGCTGTTCTCTTGTATTTTCGAAGCGGATATTACGCACACCAAGGCGATGTGCCAGCTCCTGCAGGATACATTCGCCGCTCTTTACACAGGTTGTACAGTCACGGCAATGTGCTGCAAGAAGCAGCTCCACGATCAGTTTACGATATTTCTTAATACGGCCGGAATTGGTATAGATAACCATTCCGTCTCTCGGCTGCTCGGAACAGGAAGCAAATGTCTTGCCTCTGTCATCCTCAACTGTACAGAGACGACAGGCACCAAATGTGGAAACCTCTGAATGATAGCACAGTGTGGGGATATTGATACCGGCATTCCTGATGACTGTCAGGACATTTTTTTCGTCGGTAAATTCTACTTTTCTTCCGTCAATTGTCATTGTACCCATAAGATATCCTCCCTTCTATGCTTCCACATAAATCGCATCAAAGTTACAGTTATCCTTACAGGATCCGCATTTGATACATACGTCGTTGTTGATTACATGTGGATGCTTGATCTTTCCTGAAATCGCACCAGCCGGACAGTTCTTCGCACACTTGCCACAGCCGATACAGAACTCAGGATTGATATGGAATTGACGGAGCGCCGTGCAGACCTTCGCACGACATTTCTTATCTACGATATGCTCTACATATTCGTCACGGAAACGCTTCAGAGTACTGATGACCGGAAGCGGTGCACTCTTACCGAGGCCGCACAGTGCCATGCTCTGAACCATGTTCGCAAGCTCTTCCAGCTCATCCAGATCGGAAAGCTCACCCTTACCTTCAACGATCCTCTCCAGGATCTCAAGCATACGTTTGGTACCCTCACGGCAAGGAACACATTTACCACAGCTCTCACGCTGTGTAAAGCTCATGAAGAAACGTGCAACCTCTACCATACAGGTATTCTCATCCATAACAACCAGTCCGCCGGATCCCATGATAGCGTCCAGCTTCTTAACGGAATCAAAATCAAGCGGATGATCGATCTGGTCATCGATCAGACATCCACCGGATGGTCCGCCGATCTGTACTCCCTTAAATGCAGCACCACTCTTAAGACCGCCGCCGATATCATAGATAATATGACGGAGACTTGTTCCCATCGGCACCTCGATAAGACCGGTGTTCTCAATGGAACCGGTAAGTGAGAAGGTCTTTGTTCCGGGGCTTCCTTCTGTACCGATGGTGTGGAACCAGTCAGCACCCTGAAGGATGATCTTCGGTACGTTGGCGTAGGTCTCTACGTTATTGAGAACGGTAGGTTTACCCCACAGACCCTGCTCGACAGTTCTCGGAGGTTTTACTCGAGGCATACCTCTGTTGCCTTCGATAGAGGCAGTCAGGGCAGAACCTTCACCACATACGAACGCTCCGGCACCGCGATTGATATGTAAGTGGAAATTGATACCGGAACCAAGGATATTATCGCCAAGAAGGCCATAGGACTCTGCCTGCTCAATGGCCATCCGGAGTCTCTGTACAGAAAGAGGATACTCGGCACGTACATAGATATAACCATCCTCTGCACCTACTGCATAGGCAGCGATCACCATACCCTCGATCATCTTGTAAGGATCACCTTCCATTACGGAGCCATCCATAAAGGCTCCCGGGTCACCCTCATCACCGTTACATACTACATAACGGACTTTTTCCGGCTGGCGTGCAACCTGTGACCATTTCTTGCCTGCAGGGAAACCTGCACCGCCACGGCCGCGGAGGCCGGATTTCGTGATCTCATCAATAACATCCTGTGGGGTCATTTCAAAGAACGCCTTCGCCATTGCGGAAAAGCCGCCTACGGAAATATATTCATCAATGGACTCTGCATCGATCTTGCCACAGTTCTCAAGAACGATCCTTGTCTGCTGGTTCAGGAACGGAATGTCACTCGGATGCGGACAGGCCTCATCATCATGACGATAAAACAGACGCTCAACAGGCAGTCCGCAGATCACGGTCTTCTCTACGATCTCGCGACAGTCATCTACCTGAACATGTACATACTGATAATCATATGGCTCAATTCTCATAAGAGGACCAAGCTCACATAAGCCCTGGCATCCGGTCTTAACGATTCCTACATGAGGAACATCCTTCTGCATCTCAACTGCAACGCCCTCGATTCCCTCGCAAAGTCTTGACATTTCTTCATAAATCTTCTGAGCACCGGAAGCAATACATCCGGTACCGGAACAGACGAGAACACGGCAGGTATAGCCATCAAGATTCTTCTTAACCTCAGCCTGTTTGTTTTTCAGATCTTCCATACTGGTTATACTCATACGCTCTCACCTCTCAATTCATTTAAAAGCTCAACAGCCTTCTCAGGAGTCATCTTCGGGTGAACTTCATCATTTACAGTCAGTGTCGGTGCAAGTCCGCAGGCACCAAGACAGGAGACTGTCTCAACGGTAAACATCATATCATCTGTAGTATGCTTCTTATGACTCAGTCCAAGCTCCTTCAGCATTGCTTCCTTTACAGGCATGGACTTACGTACATGACAGGCAGTACCGTCACATACCTTGATGATGTACTTGCCCTTCGGCTCAAAGGAAAAGTTCTCATAGAAAGTAGCTACACTGTACGCCTTCGCTTCTTTTACACCAATCTGTTCCGCAACATAAGTAAGAAGCTCTCCCGGAAGATAACGGTACTCAGCCTGAATATCCTGCATGATCGGAATCAGTGATGCAGCTTTCCGGCCGTAGTGCTCGATGATCTCGTCCGTTTTCCTGTAATACGTCTGGTCTAACATTCGGTTCCCTCCTTGTTTCTCATAGATTTTCCACTTGATCAACCTGTTCCACTACAGGTTAATGCTTTAACACTCTGTCAGTGCCTCATTTACGTGCCTATCATTATATTGCACTATTTTCGTGCTTTTAATTATAACTTATATCGTCATTTTTCACAAGATATTTTTTCGTTTTTTTCAGAATATATTAGAAAGTTTACAACGTCTTACTGGTTTTGCATCTATTTTTTATAATAAATGTGCATTTTTTAACATTCATGACAATAAAGAAACAAATATTCTTTTTTTTGTTTCTGCTAAAAAAACATTTCCTATTGTTGATTTTATTTCTCAATTACTATAAGATGAATAAAAAGTGCGTGGAAAACATTTTAATCATTTTTTGAAAAGGAGAAACATTTATGCGAAATCTCGACACACCAGTTAAACAGATCCGGCGAAAGATTTTTACAGAAATTGCGAAGATCGGATTTGAATCCACGGACGAATCCCTGATTCACGATATTGAATCCATCCCTTACAATATTGTAGAGGAACGCGCGAAATATCGCGAGAGCATCTATCGTGAAAGAGCTGTTGCAAGTGAACGTGTCCGTCTGGCCATGGGACTTTCCCTCCGCCCGGAAAATCGTTCTGTACATCTTACTGATGGCGTAAAAGCAGCAATATTGATGAAAAATATTATGAACCACCTCTTATGCAGGTGATTCCTTCCGCATGTTCCGCATGCGAATCCAACAAATACGAAGTCAGCAACATGTGCCGCGGCTGTGTTGCACATCCCTGTTTACTCACCTGCCCCAAAGGCGCCATTTCCATGGTAAACGGAAAATCCTTCATCGACCAGGACAAATGTATCCATTGCGGAAGATGCAAAGCTGTCTGTCCCTACGACGCCATCGCCCATAAAGAACGTCCCTGCGAACGCGCCTGCGGTGTAAAAGCTATCGAAAGCGATGAACAGGGACGCGCTTCCATCAACCAGGATAAATGTGTATCCTGCGGTATGTGTATGGTCAGCTGCCCATTCGGTGCCATCTCTGATAAATCCCAGATTTTCCAGCTGGCACATGCCCTCCGTGAGGGAACTGAGATTATTGCAGAAGTTGCACCAGCTTACATCAATCAGTTCGGTGAAGATGTAACTCCCGGTAAATTCCGCTCTGCTTTAACTCAGCTTGGATTTTCCAATATTTATGAAGTAGCACTCGGCGCAGACATCGGCTGTATTTCCGAGGCCCATCATTATGCAAAAGAAGTAGCCACCGGCAATCTCCCGTTCCTGCTTACCTCCTGCTGTCCGTCATGGTCTGTAATGGCGAAGAAATACTTCCCGGCTATGATTGACAACATCTCACAGGAACTGACCCCGATGGTGGCAACTGCCCGCATTGTAAAAAAAGAACATCCCAATACGAAAGTAGTATTCATCGGACCATGCGCCTCCAAGAAACTGGAAGCCATGCGCCATTCCGTAAGAAGTGATGTGGATTTTGTTATCACTTTCGAAGAACTTTGGGGATTGTTCGATGCCAAAGATATCATTCCATCTGCATGCGAGGATATTCCGGAAGAAACCCAGGCCGCAACCGCCGCAGGACGAGGATACGCCATCGCCGGCGGCGTAGCTGGTGCCATCGAAGCCTGTCTGAAGGAATATTATCCTGATGTCCCCGTCCACATCGAACACGCCGAAAGCCTCGCTGAGTGCAAAAAAGTTCTCACTCTGGCCAAAGCCGGCAAGATCAAAAACTGCATGATCGAAGGAATGGCCTGTCCGGGAGGCTGCATCGGCGGTGCCGGAACCAATGCCGGCTTCGCAAAAACCTCCAAAGCACTCAAGAAATATGTAGATGGCTCAGACCCTAAGATTCCATCTCAGGAACTTGAAAATCTGGAATTGAATTAATTAATCTTTGACACAAAAAGATGTGCGCCTGTTTTTATTCAGACGCACATCTCCATTTCATCATTTCTCCACAGCCTCTGTGCTCTCCGGCCAGGTATATTCCTCACCTTTCAGATTTGCCAGAAGGCTTCTAAGCTTATATCCATAGCTTCTCCCGGCGGCCCATCCACCGCCGTAAGGATTCTCCTGAATCCCAAGCCATTCCACATAAGGTGCACTCTCCCGGGTCACATACTGAAAACGGTTATCCACACAGACCTGGTTCAGTTCATCCGAAGACGCATAAGCTTTCAGATGCTGTACCTGAGCCCGGATCCCGGTCCTGACATCCGGAAAGGAATTTCCGGCAACACCGCCGCCGGTAGTCCCAAGTCCAGAAAAATTAAACTGCCCGGCACTGGCATCTCCGCCAAACTGAAGCCAACCGGTCTCAAGCATCGCCTGCTCAAAAACAACCTCCCCGCGGACACCCTCCGCATCCGCTTCCTCTGTCACAATTGTGCAAAACGTATCAATGTCCGGTGCACCACCCTCTGTCAGGATACCGGAAGGATATTCCACATTCTGCGCCTCATACTGCGCCACCATATCCTCCCCAGTCACTGTGGTACACCCCATGATCGTATAATATCCGTAAGTATTATCTGTGGAATCATCCACAAAACTATCTGCATCACTCTCTCCGGATGGCTGGGGCTTGGAGATCTGTCCCTCCATGGAATGATCCGCTTCTTCTGCAAAAACACCCACAGGCGTTCCGAATACCAGAACGCCTGCAAGCATCATCATCCGTAAACAAAAACTATTTCGGAATCTGTACATATATCAATAATCAATCCTTTATTACTGCGCTTTTCTCATTGCTGCTTCAACTACGTGTCCTACAAGAACAGAAGTTGTAACACTTCCTACTCCGCCAGGAACCGGTGTGATCGCATCAACGATTGGCTCAACTGCCGCATAATCAACATCACCACAAAGCTTACCCTCTGCATTGACATTGATACCAACATCGATAATGGTCTGTCCCTCTCTGACATAATCAGCGCCGACAACACCAGCACGACCAGCTGCAACGATGACGATATCCGCCTCTTTTGCAACAGACGGCATATCAACGGTTCTTGTATGGCAGATCGTTACTGTCGCATTTTTCTTAACAAGCATCATGCAGCCGGTTTACCAACTACAAGGCTTCTTCCGATAACAACCGCTTTTTTGCCTGTGCAGTCGATTCCATAGTGATCAAGGATCTCCATGCATGCCTGCGGTGTACATGGCGGGAATCCGATCTTCTTGCCTGTGAATACACCAGACATTGAAAGATCTGTCATACAGTCAACATCCTTCTCTGCTGCAAGTGCATTCTCGATCACTGCCTGATCCAGATGTTTCGGAAGCGGACGGAACAGAAGAACTCCGTGGATCTTGTCATCTTTGTTTACTTTATCAATGGTTGCAAGAAGCTCATCCTGGGAAACATCCTCCGGAAGAAGGATCTTCTCACATGCAACACCAAGAGTCTCACAGCGCTTTGTAGCACCTCTCTCGTAGGAAATATCGCTTGGGTTCTCACCAACGCGGATGATGCAAAGGGTAGGATCTACACCTTTTGCCTGAAGCTCTGCAACGTTAGCTTTGATCTTCTCATTGAGAGCTGCTGTAACTTCTTTACCTAATAACTGCTTTGCCATTTGTCTGGTTCCTCCTATTTCAGTCTTCCGAGAACACTGTCAAATGTCTCGTCTGCAATCTTTGTATATTTCTCAAGCATAGCGTCTGCTTTTTTATTTAATTCCTCTGCATACGCACGGTCAGCCATAGATTTTGTGTTAATGTACACATTCAGGCTTGCTCCCTTAAGAGCTGCTTTGCAGAATGCAGCACCTACACCGGCATCACTGATTGCAAGCTTGGAACCTTTTGCTCCGAACTCAACGATAAGTTCAATAGCCTCGCAGCATTTCTCCATGATCTCCATAGGAACAGAGCATGCTTCCTTGAGGGCAGCTTCCATTACCCGAGCCTTCTCAGCCTTCTCTTCTTCGGTCTCTCTCGGCATTCCGTAAGCCTTGGAAAGAGGCTCAAAAACTTCCGCATCTCTCTCAATCAGATGAAGGAAATCTTTCTGAAGCTGATCACATTTCTTTTTCAGCTCCCACATTTCATCTTCTACATCTGCATATTTTTTTCTTACCGACAGTAAGGCTTCCAACCATATTTCCAAGAGCTGTACCAACAGCAGCTACAAGGCAGATGCACCGCCGCCGCCTGGAACCGGTGCCTTGGAGCTTAATACCTCGACAAATTCAGTACAAGTACTTGTAGAAAATCCCATAGGACTCTCCTCCTTATATTCTTATTTTAGCACTCCTGAGAGCCCATTGGGGGCCTTATAAAAAGCCCCCTCCGGTTGTTTCATATCTTCTATTGTGATTAGAAGAGACCTGTGATCTTTCCTGTCTCATCTACATCAATCTTAGTTGCAGCCGGTACTTTCGGGAGACCTGGCATAGTCATGATCTCACCTGTAAGAGCTACGATAAATCCTGCACCAGCAGAGATCTTAAGGTTACGTACTGTTACCTCAAAATCTTTCGGCGCACCAAGTTTTGTCTGATCATCTGTCAGGCTGTACTGTGTCTTAGCTACGCAGATCGGGCAGTTGCCAAATCCAAGTGCTTCCAGCTGTTTTGCCTGTTTCTGAGCATTTGCTGTAAGAACAACTTTCTTACCACCGTAAACTTTCTGTACGATGTTATTCAGTTTATCCTCGATGGATCCCTCAAGCTCGTAAGCATATGTGAAATCGTTTGGCTCCTCAACAAGACGGATTACTTCCTCAGCAAGCTTCATGCCGCCTTCGCCGCCTTTTGCCCATACCTCGGAAAGTGCAACGTTAACGCCAAGCTCTTTACATTTTGCCTCAACCAGGTCAAGCTCTGCCTTGGTATCGGTCGGGAATGCATTGATAGCAACTACACATGGAAGTTTGTATACATTTTTGATATTGCTTACATGTTTCAGAAGGTTTGGAAGACCTTTCTCAAGAGCCTCAAGGTTCTCGTTGTTCAGATCTGCCTTCGGAACACCACCGTTGTATTTCAGTGCACGAACAGTAGCTACGATAACAACTGCGCTTGGATGAAGGCCTGCCATACGACACTTGATGTCAAGGAATTTCTCTGCACCAAGGTCAGCACCGAATCCAGCCTCTGTGATAGCATAATCTGCAAGTTTCATAGCCATCTTTGTAGCTGTTACGGAGTTACATCCATGAGCGATGTTTGCGAATGGTCCGCCGTGTACGATTGCAGGAACATGCTCCAGTGTCTGTACAAGGTTTGGTTTCAGGGCATCTTTCAGAAGTGCTGTCATAGCACCCTCTGCATGAAGATCACCAGCTGTTACCGGTTTCTGCTCGGAAACTTTACCATAGGTATATCCGATGATGATTCTGGAAAGTCTCTCTTTCAGGTCTTTGATGTCACTTGCGAGGCAAAGAACTGCCATGATCTCAGATGCAACTGTGATGTCGTATCCGTCTTCACGAGGCATACCGTTTGTTCTTCCGCCAAGACCATCTACTACATTACGAAGCTGACGGTCGTTCATGTCCACGCAACGTCTCCATGTGATCTTTCTCGGGTCAATGTTCAGGTCATTGCCCTGGAAGATATGGTTGTCGATCATTGCTGCAAGAAGGTTGTTTGCCGCACCGATCGCATGGAAGTCACCGGTAAAGTGAAGGTTGATATCCTCCATCGGAACTACCTGTGCATAACCGCCGCCTGCTGCACCACCTTTTACACCGAATACCGGTCCGAGGGATGGCTCACGAAGAGCTACCATTACTTTTTTGCCCATTTTCTGCATTGCATCTGCAAGACCAACGGTTGTTGTTGTTTTTCCCTCTCCCGCAGGTGTCGTTGATAGCTGTTACGAGGATCAGCTTACCATCTTTCTTGTCACTCTCTTTTAACAGATTGTAATCAATTTTTGCTTTGTACTTACCGTACTGCTCCAGATATTTGTCGTCAATACCTGCCTTCTCTGCAATCTGTGTAATTGGGAGCATTTCGCACTCCTGTGCAATCTCGATGTCACTTTTAAATCCCATAATGTTACCTCCCTTTAGGTATTTTTACAGTTTTTAATCCCTTAAAACTGCATCTCTATAAAACAGGTCCCATCCTGTTCTTAACTGTTTTTAATTTAAAGACATTTCAGAAACGCCTTTAAAGACCCAATGATAACGTCTCCCATAACAGCCATGTCCTCGGCCGCAAAAGAGACCGGAAAATTATCGGAAAACAATATCTGTGAAGACGGCGGGAACTCATCATCGCCCTCCCAGAGGATCATCTGAACTACATATCCCGGAAAGATCTCCACCTGATATGCAATATCTCCATGATCCACAGGAACCGCATGGATGTGTTCCATGATCTCCTTGAAATCCTTAAGTCTGTTTCCGTATGTGAAAGCCAGGCGTTGATGCACCTGCCATCAAACTGACGAAGATAAACCTCTCCCCAGGGCATTTCCCTGTATGTTTTAAACCTTCCGCTTCCCTGAGATACATTCCCGTTCAGCAGAAAACGGATAGCAAGGATCTTTGCATAATGCATTTCCTCAAGAGGATAAAATCCCGCATCATCTTCTTCATGAGTTACCTGAAAATCCGGCCAGGAAATATAATAAACGCTTTCCCAGGAATTTCAGAGTCAGTACTTTCTTCTCTTCGTCATAAGGAAGTGAAAGACGTCCGGCAATTTCTGCCGGGTCTGCCTTACTGAACTCCTCTGTATAATGCTCCCAGGGCATTCTTTCCTTGCTGTCTTTTTCATAATTCAAGTCATTTATACTAAAAGCCATGTTTTACCTCTGCTGTTTTAGTCTGCTTTATCTCTTCTGCTGTTCTTCCATAACAGACGGAAACAGATTTGTGTCCGTATGTGGAATAAAGCATGCACCTACAAACTCATCCATATAAGTCGGAACTGTAGAAAGCTCCAGATAAGTCATATTGGATGCAAGTTCGTATGTCTTTTTCTCTGCCGGTGTGGAATGAAGCATCAGATAAGCACCTGTAAGAGAAGAGTTACCAATATAGTGGAATTTCTCAAGAGGAATATCCGGGAACATTCCGATATGCACTGCATTAGACATATTGATCCCGCTTCCGATTCCACCGGCAACATATACGTCATCGATCATGGAAACATCGAAATCAAGAGAATTCAGCATAGTACGGATTGCAGAGAAAATAGCGCCTTTGGCACGGATAAAATTATCAATATCTACTTCTGTGATCTCAACATCCTTGGCAGAACCGGCTTCCTCTTCAAACGCGATCACATAGCTTCCCATGCCATAATGATCGTGACGGATTCTTTTGCCTTCACGAACAAATTTGCCCTTCGGATTGATGATTCCTGTCATAAAAAGTTCACTGATCACATCAATGATACCGGAACCGCAAAGTCCTACCGGTTTGGTTCCAGGTTCGCCTACAACCTTATATGTCGGTTCCATAGTTTCTTTATCAATGGTACATGCCTCAATAGCACCGTCTGTAGCACGCATACCGCAGCTGATATCTCCACCCTCAAAGGCAGGACCTGCGGAACATGCACAGCTCATCATAAAATCGGAATTACCGAACACAAGCTCTCCGTTAGTACCAAGGTCGATAAACAGAGAAAATTCCGGTCTGTTCCAGATCATACTTACCAGTGTACCGGCAGTGATATCTCCACCTACATAGCTTCCGATATTCGGAGCCATGATAATATGTGCATCCGGATTGATCTCAATTCCCACATCGGATGCAAATAAGGAATTTGTTTTGAAAAATGTAGGAATATACGGCTCCATGCGAAGCGGATCCGCATTGATCCTGCAAACAGATGATTCATGGTTGTATTGGAAGCAACACACATCCGGTAGATCTGTTCCTCCGGGAAATGAATGCTTCTGCACATCTCATGGATCATCGGATTGATGGTCTCTTTGATCACTGCATCCTGAAGCTTCTTTTTTCCTCCAGGTTTCTGAGATTCAATAATACGGTTGATAACATCCGCACCAAACGGATCTGTCCGTTTCCGGAAGAGCTTTTGGCCAGGATCTCTCCGCTTTCCATATTGATCAGAACTGCAGAAACTGTTGTGGTACCGATATCTACGGCAAGACCACCGATCACAACATCTTCTTTACTGTCAAAAATATCGTATACAAACATGTCGTTCGGTGTTGTACGAACCACACATTTCACTGAAAATTTACTGTTTCGAAGTACATCCGGAAGTTTTTTCAGCACGGAATAGGGAATTCTGATATGTTTGAGATTCATATATTTCCGCAGTGCCCGTGTCAGTCTCTCATTATCCGGCATGGTATCATCCAGAGATGGTTCCTCCATGTGTACTTCTATAACATCAAGACTGTTTGTAAGTTCTATGCCAGCCATCTCAACTTCATGCTTGGCATTTTCAAAAATAGCGATTTCTTCTTTTGAGCTAAATCAGCCACTTTCATTCGGCTCTTATATGCGGATGCAATATCCGGAACAAGAACCTCCACATCTGCACTGATCTTGCTCATACAGGCCAGACGCAGCCGGCGCCATATTCTTCATCAGAAATATGAAGAGTTTTCTTTGAGTCCAGTTCTCCGCTTTTTAACTGTACCCGACATTTTCCACAGGCCCCGTTTCCGGAACACGGTGCATCAATAGCCACATTAGCGCCACGAGCAACCTCCAGCAAATTATCCCCCGCATTGGCAAATGCTTCTACCGTACTGCCATTTTCAAAAGCAAAAGTCACCTTAAACATTCGGCAACCACCTTTCTCGCCTCGTAAAAGTTATTCGTCTTCCACCTGTGGCGTTGGGGAGTTAGACTAAACTATATTAGTAAAAAAGAGGCTGAAGCCGAAGCCCCCAGCCTCTGAAATAGCGCTCCTGTTTTGTTCACACGCCAAATTAGATCTCAAGGTAAGAATCTGCATAAAGTGTGTTACCCTTGAATACGTCACAGGATTTGATTGTCTCCATAAGACGAAGGTCGTTAGGGTTAACGATTGCAGATGTAAGACCATTCATCATAGCCATAGCTACAAGAGCAGATCCATGATCGGACGGATATGTTTTGGCATACCGTTACTGTTGTTGGAAAGACCGCCAGTGGAGTTCAGACCCATCTCGGAGAACATCTTGATTGCCTCAAGAACTTCCATCTGTTTGTCCTGCATTCCTTTTACAACCAGGAAAAGCGGATCAAACCAGAGATCCTCTGCTTCCATACCAAGGCCAAGACCTCTCTCAAGCATATTCTGGCAGTGCATCATACGCTCGTCATTGTCTGATGCAACCATACCGGAAGAGCAAAGTGCGATACAGATTGCATCGTTAGCTGCTGCAAGGTCGATATTGGAAATTCTGTCTCCGGCATCTGCAGAGTTTACGATCGGTTTTCCTTTGCTTCTGTTGTATACGGAAATACCAGCCTCAATAGCTTTCTGGTTTGTAGTATCCAGAGCAAGCGGAACATTGTCAAACTCAGACTGAAGGAGCTGTACTGCCCATTTCATAAGGTCCTCTCCATCGTTCTCAGCCGGTCCGATGTTTACATCAAGATATGTAGCGCCTGCATCAAGCTGCTGTTTTGCTCTTTTGATGATCGGCTCAGGATCTCTCTCAGTAAATGCTTTATTTACTGCCGGTGCTGTTGTTGAAAGTCTCTCCCCAATTGTTACAAATTTTGCCATACTCGTGTTCTCCTTTACATATTAGTAGGATATGGCTGTGCAGCAAACCTGCACAGCCGCTTATAACTGTCGGCGATATTGCCGGACAGCTGATTTCTTAAACCTCAAGCTTATGCGTCAAGGTCTTTTAAGAATTTCACAAGCTGTACTGCTTCTCTTGGTCCTACGATGATCTCCCATCCAGGAAGCTTAGCCTCAAGATCGCCCTTAAGAACTGCTACTTTACCAGGAATAACCAGTCTTCTGCATTTAACCTTCGGCTCAACATTCTCTTTGATGTACTCGGAGATGCTGTTTCCGGAGAATTTACCTGCTGCCCAGGATGTAAGTACGGAAAGTCCGCCTGCATCATTGATCACCAGGTTAAGCGGAACACCGGAACGCTCCAGCTCGCCAGATACTACGAAATATGTAAGAGCAAAGTCTACTGTTGTTACAACGAGAGAATTCTCGTCTGCTCCGTTCAGAGGATAAATACCCGGCTCTACCTTCATCGGCTTCTGAGGATCTGTAAATACATTCTGACGAAGTCCGAACAGCGGAAGTGCCTCTGCATATGTCATCTGCTCCATAACGATGATGGAACCATATTTCATAGTAAACAGGGAAGCAAGTGCTGCCTGTAAATGTTTGTCACCCTTCGCAAGTTTAACAAGGTTAACGATAGAAGGATAACCAAATGTTCTATCCTGATTCTTAAGAGCTGCACGACGAACCTGTACAGTATTTGCAAAGGTCTCTTTGATGTCAGCTCCTGTTGTATCAAGTACGAGATTCTTGTTGCCAAGTTTCTCAATAGCTGCTGTAGTATCATATAACTCATTGATGTCCTTACCGGATACACCGAGAACTACGCCTGCATCTGTAGCAACCTTGCTCATTGCCTCGTAGTTGGAAGCGTTTGCTCCGTTAAGAACCGGTTTGCCGTCCTTACATACTTCAAGGGCAGCTTTTGCGATCTCAGGATCTGTACAGCCAAGGATCAGTGTTCTTCCAAGACCTTTAGCCTTCTCTACAAGTGCTGTAAATTTTGCAGCATCTGCATTCTCATCGCAGTTTACATAAACAAGCTCTACATGCATTCTCTCACCGATACGATCATAGTCAACGTGTGGGATCTCTGCAAGTTTTGCTTCTACTTCTTCATCACTCATGCATGTGCAAAGTGATACGGCATATCTTGTTTTGCTTACAAATGTCTTCTCATGTCTGAAAAGAACAGTCTCGCCACCAAGTGTAAACTCTCCATCGCCTGTTCCGATTTTGATAGTTTTCATTGGCGGTGCAGTTGCCTCAGAAAGAGATGCTAATGCATCCTCTGACATATGAGGACACTGCTCAATTTTCATAGCGCCCTGTGCAACTTTCATAGAGAAAGCCATACATGTAGGGCATCCACATTCCTTACAGTTTTTCTTTGGTGTTAATTTAAAGATCTGAATACATTCAGTGCCATAGCTCTTTATCCTCCTATTTATTACGCAAGTGCTTTGATCAGCTTGGAAATTGTCTTAACAGATTCCGGATGTCTTAAGATAACTGCATCAGAACCAGCTGCAAGATCAGCTGCTGCTGTCTCAACTTCCATGTCGATTCCACGCTCGTCCTGTGGTCCCCATGCCGGCATGTCTGCTTCAGAAGCCATTGCTTCTTTAACATTCCATGTCTCAGCGGATACAGGTGTAATAATAGGCATCTGCAGCATGTTATCATTCTGGCCTAAAGCGGCACCTTTGATACGGTCCATAGTAGATACTACGTACTCATATCCATAACCAACTGCTGCACTACCGATATTCATAACGATCTTCTTAGCATCTACACCAAGCTGTGTAGTAACAACGTTAAGCTGTTTAGCAAGGTTGATATCAACGGCAGACTCAGCGCCTACGATCTGATTGTAAGCAAGACCTGCTGCTGCACCGATCGCTTTGTAGTTCTCCTCTTTCTCGGAAAGAATCAGTGCATTTCTGCCCTGAAGAGCCTCTGCAACCTTCGGAAGGAGCTCTGCATCCTTCTCAACATTCTTGCAGCCCTCTACAACCAGTGGACAGTCAACTGCATCTGCAACTTCTTTAACAACTGCGATCAGCTCATCGATAGATTTGTTAACACCGTTCGGGTCGCCGCCCTCAAGAATAAGTGCAACAAAGTCAGCACCCTCCATAGCTGCAGCTTTCTTAGCAATGTCAGCCATTGTAGTAGCGCCTTCATAGTAAGCTTTGATACCTTCAGATACGCCCTCAAGACCCATATCAGAGATCTCTACACCGATCTTCGGGCAGTTCTCTGACTCTGCGTCAAAGGAATAAAATGGGAATGTACAATCCCCACCAATTGTCACAGTCTTATCTCCGCTTCCGATTGTGACAGCATTAATCTTTGCATTGAACTTTTGTGGTTTCTGATTAAACGGCATTTTTCGTTAGCCTCCTTAAAAATAATAATTAAAAACTACAGAGCTTCTCATATTATACTACATAACACCAGTTATTGGCAAGATGCAGCACTATATTTCTGTTAAAAAAACAACAAACTTTTTAACAGTTTACAGGAGAAAGGATGTCCGCACATCCTTTCTCCCTGACAAATTACATCATCGGATCAAGTCCGAGAGCCGGATGTCCTTTTTCTGTAAGGAATGCAACCAGTGTCTCTGGATCTTCTGCAATCGTCTCATCACCGATCATGTCTGTAAAGTTATCGATTCCGTAAAGCTCTTTTGCAGTCTTATTAAGTCTGTCAGCTACGAATCTTTCAGTTCTTTCGGCATCCATACGATACGCTCGATACCGCCCTCAGCCTTCATGAACTTCTTGGAAGAAATGAAATGTTTACCATGTCCCATGAATCCAGGTGTCTGAACTCCACCACCTGTCATGGATGCCATCTCAGGGAATGTCATTCCAAGTGGTGTCATGCCTGCATACTCACGGTTGGCAATAACAACACCGTTGGAGAATGGCTCGATACCGCAGATACACTCGAAGCATCCGCAGGAAGTCATCGGATCCTGCATGATGGAGTACAGGGTAACGTGCTCCAGAGCACCCTGGGAGAATTTCTGAACTGCCTCATCAACGTCCTCATAAGCACCAAGGTTCTCATCGATTGGACGCTCTTTTGTGATGATCTGGCAAGGACCAGCCGGGTCAAGCTGATGTGTAGCTTTTGCATCCAGCCATGAAACCGCACCACAAAGTCCAAGTCTCTCCGGTGTTACTACACATACATGGCTTGGCGCAAATGCCTGGCAAAGGATACAGCTGTAATATACATCAACAGATTCATCTGTCAGAGTATCAAGACGCTCATCACGTTTGTCAAAGATCGGGATTGCAACCTCATGACGGATTCTTGTACACTCAGCAGGATCTGTATAGATAACAACCTCACATTTATCAACAACTGCATCGAACTCATTTTTAACAGATGCATAAAGAACTTCACCGATATGTTTGATTCTGAATCCTGCATTAAATGCGTCAATGCTGATACGGATACGCTGCATATCACGCTGTCCTGTATGGTATACACCTTCGATACAGTTGATGTAGTTGTGGAATTTACGCTCGATAACCGGCTCAAAGTCAGCCTGCATGTTTTTACCTGCAACTTTAACAACATACGCAATACTGTTCTTGCTGCCGAATTCCATCTCATCTACTTCCGGTCCGATTACTGTGATCTTGTGATCCTCGATCTCAGATGCATCGCAGGTATGTACAAGCTCTGCACAGTCTACACGGGAACCATCGAACTCAACCTGCATGTCTTTACGACGGATGATCTCACCCTCGAATGCAGATGCGAAAGCAACCGGAATATCGATATTTGTGATCTTGATCTTAATGTCACGTGCCTCAAGGGAAGTAGCGTTGAATTTGCTTACGTCCTCCTGAACGATAAGGCTCTTCGGTACACGGAAGATATTCTCTGTCTCATTTGTAACAACCGGGAAGCCAAGTGCGATAGCACCTGCGCCGCATGCTACGATCACATCATCCAGAGGTTTGAATGCGTTAACGAATGCCGGTACACGATCCATTGTGTATTTCATAAGTGTTCCTGCATCTCCAGGTGTTACATTACCGAAGATCAGAGCTGCACGGATTGCAACGGAAACTACATGAACAACAGATGTAACATCTTTTCCAAGAGGAATAACACGTACGTTAGCGCCTGTCTTCATTCCAGCTTCAGCAACCTGGTCGATGATTCCTCCAACCAGTGTTACAAGGATACCCTGTGCCTGATAGCTCTTTACAAGGGCAACACCCTCTTCTGTAGTAGGAGCAGCACCAAGGATAACAGCAACGCCTGGGATATCGCCTGTTACAAGCGGTACACCGAGCTCACGGATCACTGCATCTCCAAGATGTCCATAACATGGCTCCTCATAAGGAGTTGCTCCGTCGATATATTTCAGAACTTCGATAAACTCTGCGCAGAGTGCTGTGGCAACACCGGACATGAACGCATCGTTCAGTCTCTTCTCTCTTGTCATAAGTGTTTTAACAACGCCAAGAGCTTCTTTTAATTCTTTTAATGTTGTAACTTTTGTTCCTGTTACAGCATAGTAGCAAGGAAGGCTGTAAGCGGTATTCGGGAAGCTGACAGCTTTGTCTTCGCCATACTGAGCGATCGCGCCGTCAATAGCACCTCTGTTAAACCATATACAGCATCGTTTCCGCCGAATACTCTATCAAATAAAGTCACTGTAATACCTCCTATTTTTACAGAATTGAATTCTGATCAATTTTGTCTTTGATTTTTCTGTATTTTCAGCTGTTACAGTTTCACTGAAATCGTAGGGAGATTTTCCCTGACGATCAGCATCTATAACTTCTGTATTGTAGTGGATCATTCCAAGCAGATCCTCCGCCGGGATCTTATTCCGAATAAATTCCTCATCCTCCGGATTTCTTACCTTATTGGCCACGACCTTAACCTGAGAAACTCCCAGATCCTTTGCAAGACGTTTAACATTCTTATAGGTCTGTACACTTCTTGCCCCTGGTTCGATCACTACAATAAATTCATCCATGCTCTCCGTGGTGCCCCGGCCCAGATGTTCCAGGCCGGCTTCCATATCCATGATCACCACATCATCTCTGTGGATCACAAGGTTATTGATCACTCTTTTAAGCATCACATGTTCAGGACAGACGCATCCGCCTCCACCTGTTTCCACAGTCCCAAGGACAAGCAGCTTTACGCCATTACAGGTTTTTCCATAAGTATCCGGAATATCGTCTACCTTTGGGTTCAGCTTATAAAACTGATTCTGGCTGTTGGCTCCGGTACGTTCTTCTATAAGCTTACGCATTTTTGAGATCGGAACAATAGAATCCAAGGTTTCCTCGTCAAATCCAAGGGCAAGACCCAGGTTCGCATCCGGATCCACATCCGCCGCAAGGACTTTTTTACCCTCATCTGCGTACAATCTTGCAAGTGTTGCTGCGAAAGTTGTCTTTCCTACTCCGCCTTTACCGGTTACTGCTATTTTCATTTTACGTCTTCCACCTTTTATAACATTTTAAAGATCGCAACGGATTAGATTCCTAATGCTGTTCTCTTCTCTTCAATTCTCTCGATCATAAGATCAACTAATTTCTCGATGTCTGTCTCTACTGTGTAAGCAGCACCTGTCCATTTTCTTGTTCCCTCTGTAAGAAGTTCACACATTTCTGAAGAACCGGAAACATATGGATCAACACCAAGGAATGTATCAATACCGGTACCAACTACATAGTTACCGATGGATACAGCTTTTTCAGACATCCACTCAGGAGCACATCCTACTACCGGAAGCTGATTGATCTGAAGTCCTGAATCTTTTGCAAGTTCAGCAGCCAGAATCATCATACGGGAGATATCTACACAGGATCCCATATGAAGTACCGGCGGGATGTCAGCCAGCTCACAGACACGTTTCAGACCTGCACCACAGAGATCTCTTGCAGATTTGTCCATCAGACCAGCTTTTGCAGCTGCCTGTGCTGAACATCCGGAAGCAATGATAATGATATCATTTGCGATACACTTCTTCATCAGTTCGATATGTGCATAGTCAGGACGGATCTTAGGATTGTTACATCCAACCATAGCGACAGCACCACGGATAACACCGGAAGTGATGCACTCAAGTAATGGTTTGGTTGTTCCTGTTACGTCAACCTGAGAGTTTGTAACACCATCAAGAACTTTAACGATTGCTTCTACTGAGTAACCAACAGTAGCTTTCTGTTTCATCTGTGGGATATGTACAAGCTCAGGTTTTCTGTTCTTGAAGTTATCGATAGCCATCTTAACGATTGCTTTTGCATTTTCTCCTGCTGTCTCAGCGTTGAATCTGATAAATTCAGAATCCGGCATCTGAGCGATCGGAGAAGTTGTAACAAATTTGGTATGGAAGCATTTGCTCAGAGGTCCTAATGCAGGGAAGATACACTGAACGTCAACTACGATTGCCTCGCAGGCACCTGTCAGTACCACGTTCTCCTGCTGCAGGAAGTTACCAGCCATCGGAACACCACGACGCATAGCTACCTCATTAGAAGTACAGCATACACCGGAAACAGTGATTCCTTTTGCTCCTACAGATTTTGCATAATCGATCATTTCTTTGCTGTCTGCATACTCACAGATCATCTCAGAAAGACTCGGATCATGTCCGTGTACAACAATGTTTACGTTCTCTTCAACCATTACTCCAAGGTTAGCCTCTGTGTCAAGCGGCTTCGGGGTTCCGAATAATACATCAGAGAACATCTGTTCCCATCATGGAACCGCCCCATCCATCAGCCAGTCCACAGCGAATAGACTGTTTTACAAGTGCTTCCGGAAGAGAAGAACATCCCATATGACTCATATGCAGGGAACTTGCAACCTCACGGTCGATAGCACGTGGTGCGATTTCGTTCTCGATCAGTTTTTCTTTCTGTCCTGCAGGCATTCTGTCAAGGAATCTCTGATATCCGAACGGTTTACCATATTCCATAAGACCGATCTCTGCCATCTCATGAGCCAGATCATAGATATCCTTGCCTTCTGTTTCTACGCCCCACTCTTTAGCAATGCGAAGAAGTTTCTCAGGATCTTTTACCTGATAATTTCCGCCCTCTTTTGCACAGTACAGTGTATGACAGATCTCACGACCATGATCGGAGTGAGTAGCTGCACCACCAGCTGTAAATTTAAGGAAGTTTCTTCCTACGATACCATGAGCATCACATCCGCAGACTCCTCTTGGAGCCTTCGGTGTAATACGGCACGGTCCCATTGCACAGATACGGCAGCAGATACCCTGCTCACCGAATTTACAGTGCGGAGTCTGGTTCTTTGCACGGATCTGCCATGCATCTGCTCCTACCTTTGCACCTGTCTCGAGAAGACGGGCTGTAGCGGCTTCAAATTCCTCCACTGTAGTTAATTTGAATTCACTCATTATAGACCTCCTTTAATAGCACATCTATTTATTTTTTCTTTTTTATAATAAGCCCCGGGCAGGAACCCATCCCCACCCATGGGTTATTCTCTTTTTTAAAAAAAAGGTTTATATTTAATTATAAACCTAATTTATCAAAAATTTCAAAAGCTGCTTTTCTCATCGGATTATCTTCAGGAAGAGTAACGGTTGGTTTCCCGTCGCAGTCATATTCATAAACTGTCTCATCCTGTGGTACTACACCGATCAGATCGAGTCCCTGTTTCTGGATCTCCTCAAGGATTCCCGGATTCAGTTCTGCTTTTGGTGCGCGGTTGATAATAAGGCCCACTCTGGAAGGTTTCATATCACATTCCTTAATAAGCTCTGCAATCCTGCCAACTGCCTGTACGCCTCTTCTGGAACAGTCACTTACAAGAATTGCTGTCTCCATGCTCGGAAGGATTCCTCTGCTGATATGTTCCATTCCTGCTTCATTATCCACAACAATATATGGATAATTCTTCTGGTATTTGGCAAGCTGTGCCTGAAGCAGGCCATTCACAAAGCAATAGCATCCTTTTCCCTGGGTTCTTCCCATCACAAGAAGATCGTAATCATCTTCCTCAGCAAGAGCATCCTCGAAACGTACCTCTGCATAATCTGCCTTGGACATTCCTTTTGGAATCGGGCTTTTCTCTGTCATCTCGGCATGTGCGATCTCCTCACGGACATCGCCAAGAGTCGTATCTACTTCTACGCCAAGAACCTCGTTCAGATTTGAATTGGCATCTGCATCTACCGCCAGTACAGGTCCTTTTTTCTTTTCGCAGAGATACTGGATCAGCATTCCGCATAAT
>ENA-OPZM01000021-OPZM01000021.1-human-gut-metagenome-genome-assembly--contig:-NODE-21-length-61804-cov-2.790376_pt1 | contig 61804 bp, 83 predicted proteins | sample MGYA00242478_ERZ504493 | MGnify/ENA primary metagenome ERZ504493 (study PRJEB26092, sample SAMD00036227) | human gut metagenome | host: Homo sapiens | study: EMG produced TPA metagenomics assembly of... | reverse complement strand
CATCAGGAGATTGTTAAATTTCAACCTGCCTCAGCGATTAATCCTTTTTAAAACAATGCGGATAGTTTCTGTAAAAATGAAAATGGGGTTTTGGTTATCAAGTTGGATTTTAAAAATACTATAATGGAGAACAAATTGATTTTCTGTGTTAATTTGAAGATTGTCGCTTGCTTTGAGTTAATCATTTAGTAAAAAAGTCCCAACCCCATATTGTTTTCTTTTATCTGCATAAAGGTAGAGTTTGTATCGGTCTTCGAAAAACTACTGTGTTCTACAAACGTTTCTTGATGCTGTTCATATTTTAAAAAATCATTCGTCAGTTTTCGATGTTTCACTTTATGGCTGTCTTTCCCTTTTGCAAAGTGTTTCGTATCGTTTCTTGAAGTTTAAGAGAGAAGTTAGCAATAGATTTCTTCTAAACAAAGCCATATTTATTAGTGTTAGCTTCAATGTTAATGTAGTTTAGAGCATTAGGAATTTCTTGTGATTGGTAGCTTGCTCCATTGGCAGCAAACAAATTGTTCAAAGGATAGTCTTTTTCTGAACCAGAATTATCACCAGTACTGCTAGCATCAGTTGAGCTATTCTTTTTGGCATAGTTAATGAGTGTTGAAACTGTCATAAAGTTTGTTTGTTGAACGGCTAATAAATCCGAAACTCTCGCTTGATGAGTAGTCATTATCAGCATTATTATCCCAAAGGACACACAAAAAGTCAATGCTAGTAGCTGAGCCATGTACTCTTTTGCCCAACGCATTCGTCTGTATTGTTGAAATCTGAGGCCCCCAATTTACTGATAGTAATTGGAGCATTTTTTCGCTTTGAATCTTTGTAAAGTCATTCATGATGATGTTTAGAGTATCTAGATTACAGCTACTGTATTTGTTATTACCGTGGTCTTTGTGGCTTTCGCTGCTATCTATTGTTCATGAATATAATTCATAGGTATGGACAGAAATGGCGATATTTCCATTGTTGTTAGGAATGTCAAGATGATTTAGCGCTTCGTAATTAAATGAACGTGTTGTTAAGTTGGTTAATATAATCAAATGAATATCAATCTTCATTTCCCCCTTTTACAGAGGAGTTGTAAGTTTGTTTTGGAACGTTCATTCTTTCAAAAATTAATTATCAAAGGTAACTGAAAGCTGTTTCCAAAAGTTTTTGAGTTTTGTTTTTGTGGTAACAAGGTTTGAATCCCTAATTTGTAAAATTAAGTTAGACATAAAAAGTTATCTTATCACAAATAAGCTTGTTATAATAGAGGCTTATGTAAAAAATGGCAACTCTGTTTCTGATATTGCCAAGAACCTGGACCGTCATATCATTGCTACGGAATAGGTTTATCATAAAAATAAAACTCTGAGATTTTATTGTCTCAGAGTTTCGTGTGTAGAATTAGTCTTGGTCTCCTATGAAGAAAGCATTATATAAAGAGCGGACGGCTTGTTTTTCTTGTTCTGTTTGGGTTACAAACATGACAGAAACTTCACTTGAACCTTGAGAAATCATTTCAAGGTTGATGTGTTTATCTGAAAGAGCCTTGGTTGCTGTAGCAGTTACCCCGATATGGTTTTTCATGTCTTCACCAACAATCATGATGATTGAAAGATTGTGCTCGATATCAACTTCATCAACACCTAACTCTCGTGTGAGGTAAGAGATAATTTCTTGTTCTTTGATTGGTGTTAATTCGCGTTCACGGACGATAACTGACATATCATCGATACCTGTAGGCATGTGTTCCCAACGGATATTGAGGTCTTCTAAAATTTGGAGGACTTTTCGACCAAATCCGACTTCGCGGTTCATGAGGTATTTAGACATGTTGATACTTGCGAAGTTATCATCTGCAGCGATACCGATGACAGGAATTGTAGGTCCGCTGTGTTTTAAAGTAATACGTGTCCCTGGATGGTCAGGATTATTAGTATTTTTGATGACAAGTGGAATTTTACCACGGTAAGCAGGAATCAACGCTTCGTCATGTAGGACAGAGAACCCTGCATAGGCAAGCTCACGCATTTCTCTATATGTCAACTCTTTAATAGTGTGAGGTTTATGGACAACGCCTGGGTGGGCTGCAAAAATACCATTAACATCAGTAAAGTTTTCATATAAATCAGCTTTAACACCAGCGGCAACGATAGAACCTGAAATATCTGACCCACCACGTGAGAAGGTACAAATTTGCCCATCAGTTGTTACACCAAAGAAGCCAGGGATAACAAGGACCTCTTCAGAATCACGTAATTCTTCAAGTTTGTCATAACTTGACGGAAGAATACGAGCGTTTCCTGGTTCACTAGATACGATGATTCCAGCCTCTCTAGGGTGAACATAACGAGCAGCAATACCGTTTTTACGGAAGTATTCCGCAACGAGTTTTGCGTTATTGTCCTCACCAGCTGCTAGGAAAGTATCATAAAGAAAATCATTCCGTCGATAGGAAGAGTTGCAAGATTTGTAATGGCACCAGCAATTTTGCTCACGATAGAAGAGTTTAAACCGAGTTCGTCTGCCATAGCTTGATAACGATTGATAATCCATTCTTGCGCAGCAGTAACGTCATCGCCAGCTGTATATGTTTTATAGTATTTAATAAGGGCGTCTGTTACCTTGGTATCTTCAGCGTTACGCTTACCTGGGGCAGATACAACGACAAAGCGTCGTTCTGAGTCTGATTTAACAATGTTCAATACTTTTTTGAGTTGCTCAGCAGAAGCGAGCGAGCTACCACCAAATTTGATTACTTTCATGAACTTCTCCAAAATATAAATTTGTAAACAATTATAGCAAAATTCTGAAAATTTGTCAGTAGTTTTTAAAAGAAAAAGATAGTATAATGAAAGAATGGAAAATTTTAATGCTATTATTTTTGATATGGACGGTGTATTATTTGATACAGAGACTTTTTATTATCATAGACGTGAAAAATTTTTAGCTGAAAGAGGAATTAGTATAAAGCATTTACCACTTAGTTTTTTTATCGGTGGAAACATGAAACAAATTTGGCGAGATATTTTACGTGATGATTATGAAAATTGGGATATTCACCAATTGCAAGAAGAATATACAACTTATAAGCATAATCACCCACTTCCTTATAAGGACTTAATTTTTGCAGATACTTTTGAAGTGATTAAGAAGCTTTATGATAATGGTTATCGTTTGGGCTTAGCATCAAGTTCAACAAAACATGATATTTTAAAGGCTTTAGACGATACAAAGATGAGAGAGTACTTCTCAGTTATTTTATCGGGGGAAGAGTTTCCAAAAGGAAAACCTCATCCAGCTATTTATCAGGAAGCTGCTCGGCAATTAAGAACGAATCAGGATAATATTTTGGTTATTGAGGATAGTGAAAAAGGCATTCAAGCAGGTATTTCTGCTGACTTACATGTCTGGGCAATTGAGGATAAGTTATTTGGAATGAACCAAAGCAAGGCAAATCGATTGGTTGACAATTTGACACAGATTTTTGAAGCACTTGTTGAAAAGTAGTGGAAAGTTAGCAATTATCGCTAGTTTTCCACTTTTTTAATACAATTATTTGATTATTGAATTATTTATATATCAAATTATTTTGTGAAATAAGCAGTTTTTACTTGATAAAAAAAAGAAATAATATGCTAAAATAGCATTTGCTAAATAGTTAAATCATCAAACTATTTTTGTCCTATTTATTGGAGGTAAATAGATGTCTTTTAATAATGTTATTTATGAAAAGGGCGAAGTGGCAACTTTAACCTTGAATCGTCCTGATATTTCAAACGGTTTTAATATCCCGACATGTCAAGAGATTCTTGAGGTTTTAGGTAACGTTAAATCAGAGGATTCTGTCAAGATTTTGGTTATTAAGGCAGTTGGAAAAGTTTTTTCAATTGGCGGTGATTTGGCAGAAATGCAACGTGCTGTAGAATCTGACAATGTTGAATCATTGGTTGAAATTGCTAGTTTGGTTAATAAAATTTCATTTGTAATGAAAAAATTACCAAAACCAATTATTATGAGTGTAGATGGTGCGGTTGCGGGAGCAGCTGCAAATATGGCTGTCGCTGCAGATTTTGTTGTTGCTAGTGAAAAAGCTAAATTTATTCAAGCTTTTGTTGGTATAGGTCTTGCGCCAGATGCTGGAGGGCTTTTCTTAATGAGTCGTGCAATTGGTACAACTCGTGCCATTCAATTGGCAATGACTGGGGAAGGTTTAAATGCCCAAAAAGCGCTTGAATATGGCATTGTTTACCGACTATGTGAATCTGAAAAGCTTGAAAGAACAACAAATCAACTTACAAAACGTTTGTTACGAGGCGCAGCAAATTCTTACCGAGCGATTAAAGAAATGTCATGGAAGGCATCTTTTGAAGGCTGGGAAGATTATACATCACTTGAATTGCAACTTCAAGAAGAACTAGCATTTAAAGAAGACTTTAAAGAGGGCGTCCGTGCTTTTACTGAAAAACGTCGTCCAAAATTTTCAGGAAAATAATGTAAGAGAATGATTTGATTTTAAAATTATTGAATGAAAGATTCTTAAATATCTTGCAAAATGTTTTGATGTTTGATATACTTTGACTGTCAAAGTTATTTAGGAGGTGAGGTCTTGGATTATAATCGAATCAATGAATACCTTGTTGATATTTTTAATCGTGTTCAAGTCATTGAAGAGACAAGTCTAAGAACAAGTCAGTTCAATGATGTTTCATTAAAAGAAATGCATACCATTGAGATTATTGGTAAAAATTCTAATGTTACTCCAAGTGATATTGCTCGTGAGTTGATGTTAACGCTCGGAACAATAACCACTAGCCTGAATAAACTTGAGGCAAAAGGTTATATTGAAAGACGACGTTCAAAATTGGATCGCCGTGTTGTTCACTTAACTTTGACAAAAAAAGGAAGATTACTAGACAGACTTCATCATAAATTCCACAAAAATATGGTTATCCATATTGCGGAAGATATGAATGAAGAGGAATTTGAAGCCTTGGCTCAAGGGTTGAAGAATCTTCATAAGTTTCTTGAGGAGTTAATGTAATAATGGTATTTGCAAGAATTGCTCAGGCAGCAGCTTATGCCCCTGGACAAGTGATTACAAACGATGATTTGTCGGCAATTATGGATACTAGTGATGAGTGGATTTCATCACGTACTGGTATCAGAAGACGGCACATCACCCGAAATGAAACAACTAGCGATTTGGGGACACAAGTTGCCAAGCAACTGATTTCTAAAGCTGGTTTATCGGCTGAAGATATTGACTTCATCATTGTTGCAACGATAACCCCTGATAGTTTAATGCCTTCTACTGCGGCACGTATTCAAGCGAATGTTGGTGCGGTTAATGCCTTTGCAATGGATTTGACAGCAGCATGTAGTGGTTTTGTATTTGCTTTGGCAACTGCGGATAAATTCATCCAGTCAGGTATGTACAAAAGAGGAATTGTGATTGGTGCTGAGACTTTGTCAAAAACGTTAGACTGGTCTGAACGTAGCAGTTCAGTTTTATTTGGAGATGGTGCTGGTGGTGTCTTGATTGAGGCTTCCGAAACAAAACATTTCTTAGCAGAATCACTACACACAGACGGCAGTCGTGGGTTTAGTTTAACTTCAGGGAAGGTTGGCTTGTCTTCGCCATTTTCAGAAGAAGAAACTGATGATAAATTCTTAAAAATGATGGTAGAGCAATTTTTGATTTTGCAATCCGTGACGTTTCTAAGAGTATCAAGGCTTTAATTGAAGCTTCTGATGTGGCAGCTGAAGATTTGGATTATTTGTTTTTACACCAAGCTAATATCCGTATTTTAGATAAAATTGCTAAAAAAATTGGTGTTGATGTAGATAAACTTCCAGCTAACATGATGGAATATGGAAATACCAGTGCAGCAAGTGTTCCGATTCTTTTATCTGAGTATGTTGATAAAGGATACATTAAATTAGACGGTTCACAAACAGTTCTTTTCTCTGCTTTTGGTGGAGGTTTGACATGGGGCAGTCTAATTGTTAAAATCTAGTTACAAACTTGTGTATAAGCACAAGATAAAATTTTTATTTATATTTATAAGGAGAAATAATCATGGCAGTATTTGAAAAAGTACAAGAAATTATCGTTGAAGAACTTGGTAAAGAGACAGATGAAGTAAAATTGGAAACTACTTTCGATGAACTTGATGCTGATTCACTTGATGTTTTCCAAGTTATTTCAGAAATCGAAGATGAATTCGACATCCAAATTGAAACTGAAGAAGGTCTTAATACTGTAGGTGACTTGGTTGCTTACGTTGAAGAAAAAACAAAATAATAGCATGGCTGGAGTTGGTGCTAAAAACTAACTCCACTATATTTAGTAGGAAGGGTTGTGGGATATGTAACTAAGACATTAGTGCTTATCTTACTCCCTCTCTTCTTATTATGATAGTTTGACTATCAAATTATTGTTTTATAAAGACTAAGAAGGTTTAATATGAAAACACGTATAACAGAATTATTAAATATAAAATATCCAATTTTTCAAGGAGGAATGGCATGGGTTGCTGACGGCGACTTAGCTGGTGCTGTTTCTAATGCTGGTGGCTTAGGTATTATCGGTGGTGGCAATGCCCCAAAGGAAGTTGTTAAAGCTAATATCGATAAAGTTAAAAAAATTACAGACAAACCTTTTGGTGTCAATATTATGCTTTTATCACCATTTGTTGATGATATTGTAGATTTAGTCATTGAAGAAGGTGTAAAAGTTGTCACAACAGGTGCTGGTAACCCTGGTAAATACATGGAACGTTTCCATGAAGCAGGTATTACAGTTATTCCGGTTGTTCCAAGTGTTGCTCTTGCAAAACGTATGGAAAAATTAGGTGCTGATGCGGTTATCGCAGAAGGTATGGAAGCTGGTGGGCACATTGGTAAATTGACAACAATGACACTTGTTCGTCAAGTTGTGGATGCGGTAAATATTCCTGTTATCGGTGCTGGTGGTGTTGGCGACGGACGTGGTGCTGCAGCAATCTTTATGCTTGGTGCGGAAGCTATTCAAGTTGGAACACGCTTTGCAGTTTCTAAAGAATCTAATGCACATCAAAATTTTAAAGATAAAATCTTAAAAGCAAAAGATATTGATACAGTTATTTCAGCGTCAGTTGTTGGACACCCAGTTCGTGCTATCAAAAATAAATTAACAACATCATATGCCCATGCTGAAAAAGATTTTCTAGCTGGACGTAAGACGGCAGAAGATATTGAAGTGCTTGGTGCCGGTGCTTTACGTAATGCGGTTGTTGACGGTGATGTTGTTACTGGTTCAGTTATGGCCGGTCAGATTGCAGGGCTTATTCGTAAAGAAGAAACTTGTGAAGAAATTTTAAAAGACCTTTACTATGGTGCTCAAAAAATCATCTTAGAAGAAGCTGAACGTTGGTCTGATTAGTAATAAAGACTAAAAAAATTAATATAAGATAAATCAATTTTCCCGCTTAGGAGGATTTAATGACAAAAATAGCCTTTTTATTTGCCGGTCAAGGGGCTCAAAAGCTTGGAATGGCAAATGATTTATATGGAAAATATCCTATTGTTAGAGAAACTTTTGAACAAGCTAGTAGTATTCTCGGATATGATATTCATGAATTAATTAACAATGAAGAAGATAAACTCAACCAAACTCGCTATACTCAACCAGCGATTTTGACAACTTCGGTTGCTATTTTCCGCTTGTTACAAGAAAAGGGATATCGTCCTGATATGGTGGCTGGTCTTTCTCTTGGTGAATATTCTGCTTTGGTGGCTTCAGGTGCTTTAAGTTTTGAAGATGCCGTTGCGCTTGTTGCGAAGCGCGGTGAATTTATGGAAACAGCAGCGCCAGCTGGTACTGGAAAATGGTTGCTGTCATGAATACAGAGGTTCATTGATTGAAGAAATTTGTCAAAAGGCTTCTAGCAAGGGAATTGTAACACCTGCTAACTACAATACACCTGCACAAATCGTTATCGGTGGAGAAATAGAAGCCGTTAACTATGCCGTTGAGTTGCTAAAAGAAGCAGGTGTAAAACGCTTGATTCCTTTGAAAGTTTCAGGGCCTTTCCATACTGCTTTACTACAATCTGCTAGTGAACGTTTGGTAGATGTTCTTGATAAAGTGACGTTTTCTGAATTTCAAGTTCCTTTAATTGGCAATACAGAAGCAAAAGTTATGGACCGTGCTGATATTAAATCTTTACTTGCTAGACAAGTTAAAGAGTCTGTTCGTTTTTATGATTCTATCGAAACAATGCGTGAGCTTGGAATGACAGAAGTTATCGAAATTGGTCCTGGTAAAGTTTTGAGCGGATTTCTTCGTAAAATCGATAAGGCTATTCCAGTCTCAACGGTTGAAGATGAAGTTAGTTTAGAAGCTTTTCTAGAAAAATAGGAGAAAATCATGGAAATCAAAGATAAAAATGTTTTCGTAACGGGTTCAACTCGTGGAATTGGTTTAGCTATCGCACGCCAATTTGCTAGTCTTGGTGCTAATATTGTCCTTAATGGGCGTTCTGAAATTTCGCAAGATTTGATTGATAGCTTTAAAGACTATCACGTTAAAGTAATTGCTATTTCAGGTGATGTGTCAAATTTTGATGATGCTAAGCGTATGGTTGATGAAGCTATCAATGAGCTTGGTTCTGTTGATGTTTTAGTTAATAACGCGGGTATTACCAATGATAAATTAATGCTAAAAATGTCAGAAGCTGATTTTGAGTCTGTGCTTAAAGTTAATTTGACTGGTGCGTTTAACATGACACAATCAGTCTTAAAACCGATGACACGTGCTCGTCAAGGTGCTATCATTAACCTATCAAGTGTTGTTGGTTTGACTGGTAACGTTGGACAAGCTAACTACGCTGCTTCAAAAGCTGGTTTGATTGGTTTTACGAAATCAGTTGCTCGTGAAGTAGCTGCACGCGGTGTTCGTGTCAATGCTATTGCCCCTGGTTTTATTGAATCAGATATGACTGATGCGATTCCTGAAAAAATGCAAGAAGCAATTTTAGCGGGAATTCCAATGAAACGCATTGGTAAAGCTGAAGAGGTGGCTTCTATTGCTAGTTTCTTAGCACAGCAAGATTACTTGACAGGTCAAGTGATAGCTATTGACGGTGGTATGACAATGCAATAATCGGTTGCTTTGTCTTAATGATTTTAATTAGAATTGAAAATTTCTCTTCAAAGGAGATAAAAATGACATTAAATAGAGTTGTAGTTACAGGTTACGGTTTAACATCCCCTATTGGCAATACACCCGAAGAATTTTGGAATAATCTTCACGACGGTAAAATTGGTATTGGACCAATCACTAAATTTGATAATTCTGAAATTCCTGTTCACAATGCTGGTGAAATTCACGATTTTCCATTTGATAAATATTTTGTTCGCAAAGATAAAAATCGTATGGACCAATATTCACTTTATGCGATTTATGCGACTTTAGAGGCTCTTGAAAATGCAAAACTTGATATGGACACTGTTGATCGTGACCGTACAGGTGTTATCGTGTCATCTGGTATCGGTGGTTTGCAAGAAATGCAGGAGCAAATTATTCGTATGCACGAAAAGGGAATCAAACGTATTCAACCAATGTTCATTCCAAAAGCTTTGTCAAATATGGCTGCAGGAAACATTGCTTTGCGTATTGGTGCTCGTGGTGTATGTAAATCAATCACAACAGCTTGTGCCTCATCTAATGATGCAATCGGTGAAGCTTTCCGCGAAATTAAATTTGGTTATCACGATGTTATCTTAGCTGGTGGTGCTGAATCAGCAATCAATGAAATCGGTATTGGTGGTTTCAATGCTCTGACTGCCCTCTCAACAACAGAAGACCCAGCTCGCTCTGCTATTCCATTTGATAAAGACCGTAACGGTTTTGTGATGGGTGAAGGTGCAGGTGTCCTTGTTCTTGAAAGCCTTGAACACGCTCAAAAACGTGGTGCAACAATCCTTGCTGAAGTTGTTGGTTATGGTAGCAACTGTGATGCTTATCACCAAACAACACCAACACCAGACGGTTCTGGTGCGGCTAAAGCGATTAAATTGGCTATTAAAGAAGCAGGTATTTCTCCAGAAGATGTGACTATGTCAATGCACACGGTACTTCTACACAAGCCAATGAAAAAGGCGAAAGCAAAGCTATCGTAACAGTTCTTGGTAAAGATGTTCCAGTTTCTTCAACAAAATCATTTACTGGTCACCTTCTTGGTGCTGCTGGTGCTGTTGAAGCTGTTGCTACTATCGAAGCACTTCGTCATAACTACATTCCAATGACAGCTGGTACATGTGAGTTGTCAGAAGATATTGAAGCCAATGTCGTTTATGGACAAGGTCAAGAAGCAGAGCTAGAATATGCTATTTCAAATACATTTGGCTTTGGTGGACACAATGCTGTTTTAGCATTTAAACGTTGGGAGGCGTAATGGTGAATATTTCAGAAGTAAAAGATTTGATGGCACAATTTGACCAATCAAGTTTACGTGAATTTTCATTTAAAACAGGTGAAGCTGAATTGACATTTAGCAAAAATGAATACACTTCACCAGTAGTACCACAACAAGCTAGTCAAGCTCCTGCTGCGGCACCAGTTGAAGTAGCAGCAACTGCTCCCGTAGCCCCTGCGCAAGCAGCAAGCGATTCTGAAGAAACAGTTGTTGATACTGATATTTTTGCTGAAGGTGATGAAGTAACAAGTCCGCTTGTTGGTGTGGCTTATCTTGCTCCAGCTCCTGATAAACCAGCCTTTGTTTCAGTTGGAGATTCTGTTAAAAAAGGTCAAACATTGTTGATTATTGAGGCAATGAAAGTGATGAATGAAATTCCAGCTCCAAACGATGGTATTGTCACAGAAATTATGGTAAATAACGAAGATGTTGTTGAATTTGGACAAGGATTGGTACGTATTAAATGATTGATATTAAACAAATTCGTGAAGCTTTGCCACACCGTTACCCAATGCTTTTGGTTGACCGTGTGCTTGAAGTGAGTGACGATGAAATTGTTGCAATTAAAAATGTGACAATCAATGAGCCGTTTTTCAATGGTCATTTTCCAGAATATCCAGTAATGCCAGGCGTTCTTATTATGGAGGCTCTTGCGCAAACTGCTGGTGTTTTGGAACTTTCAAAAGAAGAAAATAAAGGGAAACTAGTTTTCTACGCTGGAATGGATAAAGTTCGCTTCAAGAAACAAGTTGTTCCAGGTGACCAATTGGTGATGACAGCAAAATTTGTCAAACGTCGTGGTACAATTGCTGTAGTTGAAGCAAAAGCAGAAGTTGACGGGAAATTAGCAGCTTCTGGCACATTGACATTTGCTATTGGCAGTTAAGAAGAATAGTAGTTTAACGTAAACTGTGACAACATAAAGAATTTTGACAAGGGTTGCAAAGATGCAATTCCTGATAGGAGGATAAAAGCAGACGTATGTTTAAAAAATTATTAATTGCCAATCGTGGTGAGATTGCGGTGCGTATTATTCGTGCAGCGCGTGAATTGGGAATCAATACGGTAGCTGTCTATTCTGAAGCGGATAAAAATTCTTTGCATACAATTTTGGCTGATGAAGCAATCTGTATCGGTCCAGCTCGTTCAACGGATTCTTATCTTAATATGAATGCTGTCTTGTCAGCTGCTATTGTGACAGGAGCGCAAGCCATTCATCCAGGTTTTGGTTTCTTAAGTGAAAATTCAAAATTTGCTACCATGTGTGAAGAAATGCACATCAAATTTATCGGTCCTAGTGCTGAAATCATGGATAAAATGGGTGATAAAATCAATGCTCGTGCTGAAATGATTGCTGCAAACGTACCTGTTATTCCTGGTTCTGACGGTGAGGTATTTACTGCAGAGGAAGCACTTGAAGTGGCTGATAGGCTTGGTTATCCTGTTATGCTAAAAGCTTCTGCTGGTGGCGGTGGTAAAGGAATTCGGAAAGTCGAATCTGCAGAAGAACTTGTACCTGCCTTTGAATCAGCTTCACAAGAAGCTTTGGCGGCTTTCGGTAACGGTGCTATGTACATCGAAAAAGTCATCTATCCAGCTCGACATATTGAAGTTCAAATTTTAGGTGATTCTCATGACAATGTCGTTCATCTTGGTGAACGTGACTGCTCTCTTCAGCGTAATAACCAAAAAGTTTTAGAAGAAAGTCCATCAGTTGCTATTGGTAAAACCTTGCGTGCTCAAATTGGCGATGCCGCTATTCGTGCCGCAAAAGCAGTTCGCTATGAAAATGCAGGTACGATTGAATTCTTGCTTGACGAGAAAACATCAGAATTTTACTTTATGGAAATGAACACACGTGTTCAGGTAGAACACCCTGTCACTGAGTTTGTTACTGGTGTTGATATTGTTAAGGAACAAATTCGTATTGCAGCAGGTCAACCATTATCTGTGACACAAGATGATATTACAATCACAGGTCATGCAATTGAATGTCGTATTAACGCTGAAAATCCGAAATTCAATTTTGCACCAAGTCCTGGTAAAATTACAGATTTGTATTTGCCAAGTGGTGGTGTTGGATTGCGTGTCGATTCAGCTGTTTACAATGGTTATAGTATTCCACCTTATTATGACAGTATGATTGCTAAAATTATTGTTCATGGTGAAAATCGATTTGATGCTCTGATGAAAATGCAGCGTGCCCTTTATGAGTTAGAAATTGAAGGTATTACCACAAATGCAGAATTCCAAATGGATTTAATTTCAGATGGGCATGTCATCGCTGGAGACTACGATACGTCATTCTTGATGGAGACTTTCTTGCCAAATTATAATAAAGAAAATGATTAGGAGATTTCATGGCTTTATTTAGTAAAAAAGATAAATACATTCGAATTACTCCCAATAATTCCCTAAGCCAATCAGCGCCTCGTGAAGTACCAGAGGTACCTGATGAATTGTTTGCAAAGTGCCCAGCTTGTAAGCATATGATTTATCAAAAGGATTTAGGAGTGGCAAAAATTTGTCCAGCTTGTTCTTATAATTTTCGAATTTCTGCCAAAGAGCGCTTAGCTATTACCGTAGATGAAGGAAGTTTTGAGGAACTCTTTACTGGGCTACAAACGCAAGACCCTCTTAAATTCCCAGGTTACCAAGACAAATTAGCAAAAATACGTGAAAAAACTGGACTTGATGAAGCTGTTTTGACTGGTAAGGCTTTGATAAAGGGGCAAAAAGTGGCGCTTGCCATTATGGATTCAAACTTTATCATGGCATCAATGGGAACAGTTGTTGGTGAGAAAATAACACGCTTATTCGAATTAGCAATTGGAGAAAAACTACCTGTTGTCATTTTCACAGCATCAGGTGGTGCTCGTATGCAAGAAGGTATTATGAGCTTGATGCAAATGGCAAAAATTTCAGCTGCTGTTAAGCGTCATTCTGAAGCTGGTCTGTTTTATTTAACGATTTTGACCGACCTACAACGGGTGGTGTGACAGCAAGTTTTGCTATGGAAGGTGATATTATTATTGCTGAACCACAAGCTTTAGTCGGCTTTGCTGGACGACGTGTTATTGAAACGACTGTTCGAGAAAATTTGCCTGAGGATTTTCAAAAGGCAGAATTCCTTTTGGAACATGGTTTTGTTGATGCGATTGTTAAACGCACGGAAATGCCAGATGCTATTGCCAAATTAGTTGCGTTTCATGGAGGTGCTAAATGAGTAGTGATGTATCAAGAATATTGAAAGAAGCGCGTGATCAAGGACGTTTGACAACCTTGGAATACGCTGAACTCATTTTTGATGATTTCATGGAACTTCATGGCGATCGTCATTTTGCTGATGACGGTGCTGTTGTTGGCGGTATCGCACGCTAGATGGTCGTCCTGTGACAGTTATTGGTATTCAAAAAGGAAAAAATTTACAAGAGAATCTCAAACGCAATTTTGGTCAACCAAATCCAGAAGGTTACCGTAAAGCATTACGTTTGATGAAACAAGCTGAAAAATTCGGTCGTCCTGTCGTTACGTTTATCAATACAGCGGGAGCCTATCCTGGTGTTGGTGCTGAAGAACGTGGACAAGGGGAAGCCATTGCACGCAATCTACTTGAAATGAGCGACCTTAAAGTGCCAATTATCGCTATTATCATTGGTGAGGGGGGCTCTGGTGGTGCTCTTGCACTCGCTGTGGCTGATAAGGTTTGGATGCTCGAACACAGCATGTATGCGATTTTGAGTCCAGAAGGCTTTGCTCTATTCTTTGGAAAGATGGCTCTCGTGCGACAGAAGCCGCTGAATTGATGAAAATCACAGCTGGTGAGCTTTATAATATGGGAGTAGTTGATAGAGTTATTCCCGAACATGGCTATTTTTCAAGTGAAATTGTTGAAATGATTAAAACAAACCTAATCACTGAATTAGATGAGCTTAGTCAACTACCATTGGAAAACTCCTTGAAAGTCGTTATCAACGTTTTAGAAAATATTAAAAAATCCCACTTGTGCTAGCCTCAAATCCTGAAAAATTTCTTGGTTTGAGGATGGTTCAAGGGGATTTTTATTGTATTCTGGTTTCTTTAGTAAAAAAACACCTGCTAGTCAATTGGCTAGCAGGAAATTTTTTTATTTAGGTGAGATAACTTCAGCTCCACCCATGTATGGACGAAGAACTTCTGGAATTGTTACAGAACCATCTTCGTTTTGGTAGTTTTCAAGGATTGCAGCGACTGTACGTCCAACGGCAAGACCTGAACCGTTAAGTGTGTGAAGAAGTTTAACTTTGCCATCTGCTTCGTCACGGTAACGGATTTGAGCACGACGTGCTTGGAAATCTTCTGTGTTTGAACAACTTGAGATTTCACGGTAAGTATTTTGTGCTGGAATCCAAACTTCTAAATCATAAGTTTTAGCAGCTGAGAATCCCATATCGCCAGTACAAAGTGTGATAACACGGTATGGCAAACCAAGTTTTTGAAGAATGTTTTCAGCGTTAGCCACCATTTTTTCCAATTCGTCGTATGATGTTTCTGGTTTAGAGAATTTCACCATTTCAACTTTGTGGAATTGGTGAAGACGAATCAAACCACGTGTGTCACGACCAGCTGAACCAGCTTCTGAACGGAACGATGGGCTCATTGCTGTGAAGTAAACTGGAAGTTCTTTACCGTCAAGGATTTCACCACGGTAGTAGTTTGTAAGTGGCACTTCCGCAGTTGGGATAAGAACATAGTCAGAGTCAGCTAATTCAAATGTGTCCTCTTTGAATTTTGGATATTGACCAGTACCAAACATTGAGTCATGGTTGACCATGTAAGGTGGGATAACTTCTGTGTAACCCTCTTTAGCGTGTTCATCCAACATAAAGTTGTAGATAGCACGTTCTAGGCGAGCACCAAGTCCTTTGTAGAAAAGGAAGCGAGAGCCAGTAACTTTGGCACCACGTTCCCAGTCAAGAATGCCAAGGTCTTCACCAAGATCCCAGTGAGCTTTGATGTCAAAGTCAAAGTCACGAGGTGTTCCCCAACGGCGAACTTCTACGTTTTCATCTTCGTCAGCACCGACAGGAACATCAGCGGCTGGGATATTTGGAAGTGTAGTTGTGAATTCGGCTAATTTGTCATCGATTTCAGCTAATTCGGCATCATTAGCTTTGATATCTGCTGATAATTTTTGCATTGCTGCAATTTGTTCAGAAGCGTCTTCTTTGTTGCGTTTTGCTTGAGCGATAGCGGCAGATGCTGTGTTGCGTTCAGCCTTAGCTGATTCAGATTTGACAAGCAATTCACGGCGTTTGTCGTCAAGTTCTTTTAATTCAACTAATTTTTCAGCAGCAACGCCACGTGTTGCTAATTTTTTAGCGACTTCGTCAAAATCGTTACGAATACGTTTGATGTCTAACATAGTTTTCCTCCAGTGATCTTCAGCGTTCATATGGCTAAATAAAGCTCAGATGAACAAAAAGCACAGCATGTAAACTTGCTGGAGCGCAATCGCGCGGTTCCATCCAGCTTCACATCCTGTGCACTTAATTTTCTATTTTTAAATGATATAACGGTAGAATTTCGGAATTATCACTCTATCTGCTCACAGCAACCGCAGACTTTCTGAAAGAGATCCACTCTTACTTATCCGTACTCTTTATTATACTAGATTTATTTCCTTTTGACAAATCTTGATAGTCTTTTAATAATGATTTGAACCAAGGTTAGCATACGGATAACTTTGTCGTTTCCGATATGTTGGCGAGCTACTTTTAGAATCTTTCCTGAATCTTTTGAGGCAAAAAGAAATTTACCTTTGTCAGTAAAGACTTCAAAGTGACGGCTGACTTTATTGCGAGAAACATTTGCTCCGATTTTTTCAATATTTTCCCAAGGAATTTGAATGTAATCTTCAACATTAGCATCGCTGTAAAATTCTAAGCCTTTATTGCCTAAAAGAAATTTGCCTACTTTTCCCCCCATACCGAGGTAAGAAACACCAGTAGTCGTTAATTCTACCGTAGAATTAATTGATTGTGCCATGTCATCTCCTCTGATAAGCTTTTAGTCTATTATAACATAATAAAAAAAGAAGGACCGAAATCCTTCCTTTCTTTTATTACATGATTCCGAAGAAGCGAGCGATGATACCAACGATGAACAATCCAATGATGATTGTGATTGGTGAAACTTTTTTCTTAAGCAACCACATACAGAAGAATGTGAGAAGAAGCCCCATCAAACCAGGAATCAATGAGTCTAATTGACCTTGAAGTGTATTAGTTTGTGTAGAAGTCAAGCTAAGTCCGCTAGCGACATCGCCAAGAATACCTTGAAGTTCAGTACCTGTTACGTTTCCTTTAGGGAATTCAATGTAAGCACCTTCTGACAATTGAGTTGCAGGAAGATTTACAGTAAATGTAATTGATACCCAACGTTCAACCAAGACAGCAAGGATGAACATACCAAGGATTGAAGCACCTTTAGTAATTTTTTGGATAATACCATCTGAAAGGTCTTTAGTGATTTCAGAACCAGCTTTGTAACCAAGCTCTTGAGTGTACCACAAGAATGCCATACGAATGATGTTCCATCCAAAGAAGAATAGGAGTGGACCAACAATGTTACCTGCCATAGCAAGTGAAGCACCAAGGGCACCAAGGATAGGACGAACAGTAAACCAGAAGACTGGGTCACCGACACCAGCAAGAGGTCCCATCATACCGATTTTAACCCCTTGGATAGCTGTGTCATCAATTTCAGCACCATTTGCGCGTTCTTCTTCAAGGGCAAGAGTTACACCGATGATTGGAGCAGCAACGTATGGGTGAGTATTGAAGAATTCCAAGTGACGTTCAAGAGCAGCGGCTCGGTCTTCTTTCGATGTATAAAGTTTTTTGATGGCAGGGATTAAAGCATATGCCCAACCTAAGTTTTGCATACGTTCGTAGTTCCAAGAACCTTGAAGGAAAGTTGAACGCCACCAAACTTTTTGACGATCAGATTTTGATAATTGAAGTTTTTCAGTCATGTTTGTGCCCCTTTCTAGTAGTCTTCTAGGATATCGCCAATTGGGTCACCAGAACCTGAAGCAGTTCCGCCTCCATTTCCACCTTTTTCTGAAAGGTTAAGGTAGATAAAGGCAAGAGCAACACCGATTGTACCAAGTGCGATAAGAGTAAGATCAGAGACAGCTGCTACAGCAAAACCGATAGCGAAGAATGGCCACACTTCACTCGTAGCCATCATGTTGATAACCATAGCGTAACCTACGGCAACAACCATACCACCACCGACGGCCATACCACCTGACAACCAGTCCGGCATAGCGTTAAGGATAGATTGTACTGCTGAAGTTGGTACTGCAAGAAGAAGTGCAGCAGGAACAGCAATACGAAGTCCTTGAAGGAATAGGGCAACTAAGTGAGTGCGTTCAACAGCAGCGATGTTTCCTTCTTTAGCGGCAGCGTCAGCACCGTGAACAAGGGCAACAGAAGCTGTACGAACAAGCATTGTAAGGAAAAGACCAGCAACAGCAAGAGGATAGCAGTCGCAGTTGCAACAGCGATACCTTTAGTTGTGAAATCTCCACCTTTGACCATGATAATGGCAGCAGCTACTGAGGCAAGGGCAGCATCAGCGCAACAGCGGCACCAATGTTAGCCAACCAAGAGCGATCATTTGAAGTGAACCACCAAGGATGATACCTGCTTCAAGGTTACCAGTAACAAGACCGATAAGCGTGCAGGCAACTAGTGTTGGTGGAATTGGAATTCGTCAAGGATACCTTCAAGACCAGCGAAGAAGGCAACTACAACGACTAAAATCATAGAAATAACTGACATTATTCTAGTTCCTTTCGTTTATAAAAGTTTTCAATGTGCAATAGGTAAGCCAGAAACCACGGCTTACTTAATTTGGATAAAACAGGATGTTGAGTTTGTGTTTATAATAATCGGTAATGTATAGAAACGCTCACTTTTTATGTTAAACACAGCTCATATTATTGAACGTTTGCTTTTTTGATAAGATCAAACAAGTCTTTCTTAGAATCATTAGGAACTTTACGTACATCAAATGTTACGCCAAGATCACGTAATTTTTCAAATGTGGCAACATCATCTTTATCCATAGATAAAACGTTGTTAACCATTGTTTTACCTGTTGAGTGAGCCATTGAACCAACGTTAAGTTCTTTAATTGGCACACCGCCTTCGATAGCTTCAAGAGCTTCTTGAGGTGTTTCAAACAAGATAAGTGCATGTGTGTTACCAAAACGAGGGTCTTTAGCGGCTTCAATCAATTTCTTGATTGGAACAACGTTTGCTTTAACACCATTTGGCGCAGCTTGTTTAATCAAACCTTTACGTAATTCGTCTTTAGAGACAGTATCAGAAGCAACGATAATACGATCTGCTTTAGACGCTGGTGTCCAGTTTGTTGCAACTTGGCCGTGAAGAAGACGTGTGTCAATACGAGCGAGGTTAATTTTAAGTTTACCATCACCAATGACAGTTCCTTCTGGGATAGCACCTTGAGGTGCAGCTTGTGCAACAGGCGCAGCAGCAGCTTTTTCAGCTGGATTGAGTTCTTCAGGAAGTGCTTTAACACCGTCTTTAGACTCTTTAATGATATTTGCAACAACTTGTTCAACACCTGCATTAGCGTCCATCATACGCTCTGTATAGGCTTGGATAAGCATTGGCAAATTGAGACCTGTAATGATAGCCATCTTGCGGTCTGGATTTTCACCCATCACGCGACTAGCTTGGTTAAATGGAGAACCACTCCAAAGGTCAGCTAGTACGAGGATTTCATCATCAGCATCAAATTGTGCGATAGCATCGTTGAAGTGTGCATACAAATCATCTGGTCCTTCGCTTGGCATGAAAGTTACGACTTGAACTTTCTCTTGTTCGCCAAAAATCATAGAACCTGATTGATGAATACCTTCAGCAAATTTTACCATGGCTGGCAATAATAATACCGATACCCATTCTTGTTCTTCCTCCTTTTAAATATTTTTCGTTGAAACAAAAAAGAATAATCTCCTTCCAAGCGAACTTGGCAATTCTTTTCCGTTTCAAGGAAATTTAAGAACAATATTATTGTAAAACGTTTTCAATAAAAAAGCAATAGCTTTTTGAGAAAAAGTAGCATAAATCATGAAAAATTTTCAGAAACGCTCAGGTTAAAACGACTGAATTTGACAGAAAAAATAGCATTTGTTCGGATACTGCCTATCAAAAAAATGAAAATGTTATGAAAACGTTTTAAAAAGAATGAAAAAAGAAAAAACTCAAAAAAGAGAGTTTTTCATAAATTTATAGAAAAATTTTTTCAAGTTCTTTGGCAACACCATCTTCTTCATTAGAAAATTCACTTTGTTTATCGGCAAATGGCAGAAGAGTGTCACTTGCATTTTTCATAGCGTAGCCTGTTCCAGCAAATGATAGCATCTCGGTGTCATTATGTTCGTCACCAAAAGCAATCAAGTTATCTTGAGAGATATTGAGTATTTTTAGGAGATATTTTAAAGCATAGGCTTTGTTGATACCTTTTGGTGAAAATTCGAGAATGTTCAGCGGACCGCCCCAAGAATCAACTTCGATTGCGTAATTGAAGTGTTTACGCATCTCTTCTGCAAGAGCGTATTTATCTTGATGGCGTGTTTGCATGAGAATGCCGTTCGGATTTTTAGTGATTTTTTTGATGTCCATTGACATTTTTTTTAGTAATTTCTGGGACACCGAAAAGCTGAGGGTTTACGCGATTATGGTCTTGGGCGCTAATATAGAATTTTTTTCGGTACTCGCTGGCAATAAAATCTGCTTCAATGCTTTGTTGCATATCAAGAATATCAAGCAGGTATTGCTTGTCAATCGTAACGCTATGTTCCCATTCCCATTTTTTCTCGGGTAAATGCGTGAGCGAGCCATTGAAAGAAATCATCGGAGTTGATAATTCAAGGCGGCGATAGTGTTCAAGTGCCATACGATAAGGACGCCCAGTTGCAATAACGACCTTATGCCCTTTATTTTGAACCTTTTTAATCGTTTCAACGGTATAATCTGAAATGGTATTGTCGCTGCGCAACAATGTGCCGTCTAAATCAAGTGCAATCATTTTCTTTATCATAGCTGTTATTATAACAAAAAAGACTATAAAATTAAAAGAAAAGATTTCTATGCTATAATAGTAGTAATAAAAAATGAGGTTTTCGATTCATGTATAAAATTGTTTGGAGTCACTTATTTGCCTTGGGCATTATTCTGGGAGTTGTTTATTATCAGTCTAACGTTGATGGTTTGATGAATGACGTCCTGTTTGCTTTGTTGACTTTGGAAATGGGATTTTTATTCTATTATTTCAAACACGTTTTGTTACGTGGCTTGGTTTTAATATTTTGGTGCTTTTTCTATCCTTATAATTTGAATGTCTTGTTTAGTGTGGCTGACACATCTTGGGATACTGCTGCTTTATGGACATCAAATGGGATGAAATCTTTCATGCTTTATTTGGCAGTTCTTGTATTTGCCTTGATTGCTGGAACATTGAGTATACGGTTGATCTTAAATGCATTTAAATTAAATCATTATATTCAAGTATTCTTTGTAATGGGAATTGCATTTTTTGCTAGTTCTAATGTTTCAGATTTTACGAACATTGGGGATTACTTGGAAAGTGATTTTATCACAACACCTCAATATTTTTGAGCAGGTCTCAAAAGCTCTGACAATAATTAATATGCCATTTATTCTAGGATTAATGGTTGTACAGGTGATGATGTTTATTTTGTTGGATAATGATTAATTAAGCTAAGGAGTTGCCCTTGGCTTTTATTTTTTAGTATTTTACCACCATGTCTGGTGGTTATGCTCACTTTATTTGTTTAGTTTTAAAGGGCTTTTTAAAATCTTTTTTGTTATAATGTCTGTTTAAGGAAAGGAGAAAAACATGGCTAAAAAAATTGTTTTTGTTCATCTATTTTTCGGAGGTATTGCTTTTGGCATTTATCATTATCATCTTGAAGGACCAGACCTTGTTTGGAATATGTTTTTAGCTTTGGTGGCTCTTGATTTTTCACTTGTTTCCTATTATATAAGTAAAAAAGTTGTAAGGGGATTAGGAGCTATTCTGTGGCTATTCTTTTATCCTAATACTTCTATATGTTAACGGATATTGTTCATATGCAATTTACAAGCACAGTATTGTGGAACAAAACGAGTTTGATTTTGTATATGTTATATGTGTCTAGTATTTTGTTTGGTGTTCTTTGTGGGATTGAAAGTGTTAAAAATATTGTTCTTACTTTTAAACTAAAAAATTATTATTTACGGTTGCTTTTTATTGGTGTTTTGTCATTTATTTCAAGTTTTGCTATCCATATTGGGCGTTACGCCCGCTTTGAATTCTTGGGATATTTTCACACGTCCAAAAACCGTTATTAGTGAAATTCTAGACGTTGTTAGCTGGGATGCTGTTCATTTTGTGTTAGGGTTTACATTTATTCAGATTTTATGTCTGGTATTTCTTGACCGAGAAAATTTCAAATAAAGTTATTGAAAAATGAACGTTTTTTTTGATAGACTATATGAGTTGTTCGGAAATTGTACGAAAAACGATTATTATTAACCCTATCAAAGGAGAAACCATTTTAAAATGGAAAAGTTTTTTAAACTTAAGGAACATGGTACAGATGTTCGTACAGAAGTAACTGCTGGTTTGACAACTTTCTTTGCAATGTCTTATGTTTTATTTGTCAACCCTTCAATTCTTTCACAAACTGGTATGCCTACGCAAGGTGTATTCCTTGCTACTATTATAGGAGCTGTTGTTGGTACATTGATGATGGCTTTTTATGCAAACCTTCCGTATGCCCAGGCACCTGGTATGGGACTTAATGCTTTTTTTACTTATACAGTTGTCTTTGCATTAGGATATACTTGGCAAGAAGCGCTAGCGATGGTTTTCATTTGTGGAATTATTTCACTTGTGATTACTCTTACTAAAGTTCGTAAATTGATTATTGAGTCAATTCCTGCAACTTTAAAATCAGCGATTTCAGCAGGTATTGGTGTTTTCCTTGCTTACGTTGGTATCAAAAATGCTGGTTTCTTGAAATTCTCTGTTGATGCAGGAACATACACAGTATCTGGAACAGGTGCTGACAAAGGTCTTGCTTCAATTACAGCTAATGCTTCAGCCACTCCAGGTTTGGTTGCTTTTAACACACCTGCTGTTATCCTTGCATTGATTGGTCTTGCTATTACTATTTTCTTTATTGTTAAAGGTATTCGTGGTGGCGTTATTCTTTCAATTGCTGTAACAACTATTCTTGGTATTTTTATGGGCGTGGTTGATCTTGGTTCAATCAACTGGTCAGCGACAAACTTATCTGCTTCTATCAATGATTTGAAAGAAGTGTTTGGTGTTGCTCTTGGAAGTCAAGGTTTGGGGTCGTTGTTCTCAGATGCCTCACGTATTCCAGGCGTTTTAATGGCAATCCTTGCTTTTGCTTTAACAGATATCTTTGATACAATTGGGACACTTGTTGGTACTGGTGAGAAGGTTGGTATTGTTGCTACAACTGGTGAAAATAAAGAGTCTCAAGCGCTTGATCGTGCCCTTTATTCTGATCTAGTTGGTACAACATTGGGTGCGATTGCAGGTACTTCAAATGTAACAACTTACGTTGAATCAGCAGCAGGTATCGGTGCTGGTGGTCGTACTGGTTTGACTGCCCTTGTTGTAGCTGTTCTCTTTGCTATTTCAAGCTTCTTTAGTCCACTTGTTTCAATCGTTCCTACACAAGCAACCGCACCTATCCTTATCATCGTTGGTGTGATGATGCTTTCAAATCTTAAAAATGTTAAATGGGATGATTTGAGTGAAGCTATTCCAGCTTTCTTCACATCAATTTTTATGGGATTCAGCTATAGCATTACTTACGGTATCGCAGCTGGATTTATCACTTACACATTAGTTAAAATTGTGAAAGGTCAAGCTAAAGATGTTCACTTTGTTATGTGGATTTTGGACTTCTTGTTCATTCTTAACTTTGTTTGCTTGGCAATTTTGTAAAAGATATAGTTTTAGATGAAAGCTGGAGGAGAAATTCCTCCAGCTTTTTTCAATCTTTTTAGGCGGTATTGAGTAGCTGTTTTAAGGTGCTTGCAAAATTAGAATTTTGAATTTTTGAACTGAAACAAAGTATAAATTTCTAATTATCTTTTTATATTTTCTTAAATGCTCGTAAAGCCTTATTCTATGTGCTTTCGAGTATTTTTACTGTAGGAAGATACTTCACGTTTCTTTGCATATTTCCTCATGTCTTAGCTGTCAGAAGTGGTAAATAAGTAGTAAATTCATTTGTACTACTAAGCAACAAGACGCTCCTGTTGCTTCTCTTTATTCAAGCGTTTCATTTCTGCCATTGCAGAATCGAATGTTGCATGTGCGTAATAGTTCAGCGTCATGGCTATATTAGCATGTCCCATAATGTACTGTAATGCCTTTGGATTCATTCCTGCATTTGCATAGTTGGTACAGAATGTATGTCGCAAACTATGTGGAGTGATGTGTGGCAATTTATCCTCGTTATACTTATTGTATTTCTTAACAAGACCTTTCATCATGCCGTTGTAATCACTTGCCACTTTTGGATAATTCTTTCTATTAAGAAAGAGGAAATCACTATATCCATCAATCTCAACACGCTTATCATTCTTTCGATTCGCTAACACTCGCTTAAATGCTTGATAGGCTTCTTCAACCATAGGAACTTGACGTTCGCCACTTTTGGTCTTTGGTGTTTCAATGTAGTACCCAATTTCAGTATCTCTCAATAGCTGATGGTCTATATTGACAAGACGATTCTCAAAATCTAAATCTGGAAGTGTCAAACCACCAAACTCTGAAATACGAAGACCTGTTTTTAAGAGTATCAGAATTTCATCATAATTTTTGCTGTAGGTTTTATCAGCTTTTGCAAAGGCTAACAGTTTTTCTTCCTGTTCTTCTGTTAGTACGGTCTTAGGGACAGTATCATCATCAAGAACTGCTTTCAGTTGAAAGTCAAATGGATTCTTCCGAACACAATCATCTTGTATAGCAATATAGAATGAAGGGTTCTGTTGCAAAGTTTTAAATCTACTATCAAATAAGGTAGAATAATAGAAAAAGATAGCAGGAGGAATGACGATGAATCATTTTAAAGGAAAGCAATTTCAGCAGGATGTGATTATTGTAGCCGTGGGCTACTATCTTCGTTATAACCTTAGCTATCGTGAAGTTCAAGAAATCTTATATGATCGTGGCATTAACGTTTCTCATACGACGATTTATCGTTGGGTGCAAGAATATGGCAAACTACTCTATCAAATTTGGAAAAAGAAAAATAAAAAATCCTTTTATTCATGGAAAATGGATGAAACGTACATCAAAATTAAAGGAAAATGGCATTATTTGTATCGAGCCATCGATGCAGATGGTTTAACCTTGGATATTTGGTTACGTAAAAAACGGGACACACAAGCAGCCTATGCTTTTCTTAAGCGGTTAGTGAAGCAGTTTGATGAACCGAAGGTTGTAGTCACAGATAAAGCCCCCTCTATTACAAGTGCCTTTAAGAAACTAAAAGAATACGGCTTTTATCAAGGGACAGAACATCGTACCATTAAATACCTGAATAATTTGATTGAACAAGACCATCGTCCAGTAAAGAGACGCAATAAATTCTATCGAAGTTTACGCACTGCCTCTACCACGATTAAAGGCATGGAAGCCATTCGAGGATTATATAAGAAAACCCGAAAAGAAGGCACTCTCTTCGGGTTTTCGGTCTGTACTGAAATCAAGGTATTATTGGGAATCCCAGCTTAAATCATAGATACCGTAAGGGATTTTATTCTTTATTTAAAACTTTGCAACAGAACCGGATAGAGCTTGAAGAACGTCGTTAAAAACTCATTGATTTCATTGGTTGTAATGGAATCAACCGTCCCCTCACTTTCAATGGCTTTTGGTTTATAACTTGATTTCTTAGGTATGTTGGTAATGGTCGGATTCTTAACCAGTACCATATTTCCAGAACCATCTACATAGACACTCACTATATAAGCAGAGTGGACGGTCTTTGTATTTTCTCCCTCTGTAATGAGCTGGTCTACACTGTAGGTTACATTAAACTCATTGTCGCCAGTTGGCTCTACCGTCCATATCTGAAATCCTCTTACAGAAGACGATACAGGAATATCTTTGCGTACTGTATCAACATTGAGAGCTTGAAGTTCATCTGTCAGATAGCCTTTTAGACTTTCCATTCGATTATCAATGGACTTATCGGATTGCTCCCATGAATAGTAGACTTTCGCAAAGTTCTCTACAAAATTTTCTACATGATGAGTATCAACGTATTCCTTTTCTATGATAGTTGTTTCGTGAATAGTATGAGTATCTATAGCTGTAAAGTGCTTGAATATCGCAAAGCTGAAACTAAGCCCTAAAAAGTACCCACAAGGCAATCACAACCTTTTTATGAGGATTGACTTATAGTAGACACGAGGTTTCTTTTCCTTTGGTATCTGTTTTTCTTTATTCTGATTTTTTCTAAATTTCATCATTAAATCTTCCTTTCTCATTGTTTGATTCGTCCTGCTCCCACTAAATGCTGTTGCCAGTAGGGGCTTGTTAAGTCGGCATAACCGATTGGGTCGCTGCATGAAACATACGGTTATTGCAAGGTATATCCCAACATGAGTAATATAAGAGCCAGCGTTATAGGTAGAATGAAAGAAAACCAAATCGCCAGCTTGTGCTTCCGATAGTGGGATATGCTGGGTCACATCATATTGCTGTTGTGCGGTTCGTGGTAAGTTAATTCCAGCTTTTCCATACGTCCATTGTGTCAGTCCGCTACAATCAAAAGAAGTAGTCGGGGAAGCTCCACCGTAAACGTATCGCCAGCCTCATATTTCAGTGCTTCGTCCATGATGGCTTGTACCGTATCATCATCAAACTCTGTTGTGACAAGATACTGCGTTACCAGTTGCACATAAAACATATTGCCATAGTTGTATCGCCAGCCCCATTGATAGGTATGGCTATGGGATTGGGGTAAGACACTTTTTCGCCACCTGAATACTCTTTTGAGAAACTTTGAGCCAGTTCAAAGGTATATTTATTTCCACGATTAGCCACATACCCTAAGAAACCACCACCATAATTGTAGGACTGGATAACCGATTCTAAATCTACACTGAGCCTTTCGCTACTGGCTAATAATTCACTGAAATACTTCACACCTTGCTTAATGGATTCTTCTGTACTCAATGAATTAGGTGGAAGACCGAGGGATTCCGAGGACTGCATAACATCTTCCGCAGTACCGCCCGATTCCACCTGTATAATCGCAAGAAGTATGTTGACATATTCTTCAACGCCATATTCTTTGGCATATTTTTCTACCATAGGCTTATGAGCCAGCACTTCTGCGGAAACATTCACACCTCCATAATGAATATTGGAAATTCCGCTGTCCTGTTCATCTGAAAATAAAATGGCAACAAACAGAAGCAGTGAGAAGACCATCAAGAATAGCCCAGAACCACCAATCACTAAAGCTTTCAACTTCATGGTTTCTTACCGACTTTCTTAATGGTGGCGGTTTTGATTGGTGGTCTACTTCTTGTATTTTGTAGTGGTACTCTTTGAACAGTAGACGGACGTTCTTTTGTGATTGGACGTTGTGAAGTTCTATCTGCTGTAGTGGTTGAAGTTGCTGGCTTTTGAACGGTTTTTTCTTGAACGGTATTGCCTTGGCGTTCCACTTTTGGACTTGAAAAATCGGACTTAACTGCTGGACGCTCTTGTTTGGCTTGTTGAGATTCCTTATATGAAGTCTGAATATTAGACTGTTTTGAGGTCTGTTCATCATGATATTGTTCTTGTCTTGTAGTCGGTCTTTCATGAACAGAAGAAGCAGGCTGTTTTTTCTGTTTGACCTGTTCCATTTCAGAGCGACGCTTCGCAATGGTTTTTCGCCTTTGTTCCTGCTGTTCCTTGCGTCCACTGGCTCTGTCCGCTTTGGTTTGAGAAATACTACTGGTTAAATCACGGACATTCTCTTTTACTTTGGATTTTCCTTGATATACTGCATATCTTGCATTGGTCGGCAAATCTTTAACCTGTTCTTTCAAACCACTAGCAGTGTCTACCATTCTGTCTTTGGTATCAGCTACTGTACCGATGGTTTGACCGATACGTTTTCCAAGTGTTGATTTTTCCTTTCCGTCTGGTCGGGAGTGATCTGCTTGTGTCCTTGCAGAACTCCCCGAACCCGACTGTCCTTTTTTACCTGTAACAATGGCAGACCCAGCCCTAGAGTAGTCATGGAACGTCCAAGTTTCCGCTGTAGACGGTGCATGTGAGCGTGCATAAGCATACGAGGTTTTCTCATCACACGACTTCCCACACTTTGAGAATCGTTACTCTGTAGAGAAAACATACTCATTAAATCGCCCAGCTTGAAGTAGATCCTGCAAAGGTCACAATCTGTAGAAAAGCAATCAAAAAGAACGGATAACCAGCCGATAAGGTATAGAGCATGGTTGAAATACTAAATGCTGTCGTAATAATCAATGTGATTCCAGCTCGTGTCAAAATGGTATTAAAGAGCTTTGTTATGGCTCGTTTTGACATACCATCAAATGATGGAATCATGCTTAAAATAAAGCTCACAGGCAGAAACATAGCATAGATGATAAAAAGTACCTGCGAGAAAATCATGATTCCTGTTAATAGGAATACAAATATGGAAATCCCAATATTGAAGACAAATAGGAAGAAGACTGTACCTAAACGGTTAATGGTCTTTGTAATGGTTAGATTGGTATTGCTTCTGTCTTCAATTTCTTCCGCAACAATTTTTTCTCTGTCTTCGCCATTGTTGGAATCTGGGCTGGTGGAGAGCAGGCTTTCCACACGGTCAATACCGATACTTTCAATGTCTGAACTGTTGTATTGAAGCAGTAGCCACGGTTGCTGAACCTGTATGGAAAACAGGCTATCTCTGATTAAGTCCACGCTGTCCTTGCCTTGACTATCGGAATGGGGCATGACAATCTTCGTGCCAAGTGATAAACTGGCATTACTGATGTCTGATGAAAAGTCATTGATTTTTTTAATGTAGTCGGGAGCGTAGGCAATAAAGGAAGCCGATAGGATAAACACCAGCACAAAATTCATAATGGCATGAATTGCCTTTGTGGTTTCTCTCTTTATCAGTCCCGTATAGGCAACATAAACCCCAAGAACCAAAATCAAGAGTAAGAGGAATCCAACATAGAAACCCTCTGTTGAAAATCCGTTTGCACTCACACCAGCTAAGGTCTGCATATTCTTACCAATGGAATCTGCTGTAGCGGAAATGAAGTCTAAGGAATAGGCTTCCTGTACTAAGTAACCTGTCGCATTGGAAACATACAAACTGATTGTCCAAATAAAATTGGTAATGGCATATAGTCCATACATGACCTGTTTTCCAATCCCGTCCGACCAGTTCCACGGAAGCCAGCCCCAGCTATTATCCACATAAAAATCCAGTTGATAGTTTTCAAGTGGGTATCGGCTGTATTCATTTGCCACATTGACCGTATCATCTACCAAGCCCGCAGCTTGAACCACCGTTCCCAGCATGGCTAAAAGAAAAATGGCAATCACAAGTGTGAAAGCCACTGTCATTGCCACTTTACCTAGACGTTTCAGCGTCCAGTTTGATTTTATTCTGTTTACTATTGATGGTTTCACATTTACACCTCTTTTCGCACAGGTGGTCTGGTATCAAAGGCATGGAGCAGTTCTTCAAATACAGGGTGGAACTGTATCACACCGACACGACCATATAAATCACTGATAAGGCATTGCCCGTTTTCCAAATCACGCAATCGCTTCTGATTGTTTTCGTCCTCTGGGTCTACACCAAAAAAGGCTAAGGTCTTTTTAATCTCGTTAAGGTCAGTGGAACGAAATGCAAATTTTAAGCCGAGGTTATTTTTCAGTTTTTCATCTAAGAGGTCGTCTGTATTTTGGGTCACGAAATATACCCCAGCGTTCATAGCACGACCAGCCCGAACCAGCTTCATAGATAGTGTTTTTCCTTGTGCTACCTGTAAAAAGCTCCATGCTTCGTCTAAATCTACAATCTTGAAAATGCTTCGGTCTGTATGGATAAAGTCTAAAGCAAAGGTACTAATGACAATCAGCATAGCAACGGATAAAAGCTCCATAGTGGTATATTCCTCAAAGGAAGTTTCCTTGTCGGGAAGTACCAAGTCCGCAACCTGTATAATGTTCAGTTGTTTTTCTAAGCTGATAGACTGCTCCACATAACCATTACTGAATAATAAATGTGCAAAGTCATAGTCTGTAAAACTTTCGATATGGTCGGCTATACTGGTACTTAGTGGCGTATTCTCAACCCGTAATTCCTCAATCACTTTCATCAACCCTCGTACTTCACTATTGGTTACTGCACGAATGGCTTTTCTAAGGATTGGGAAGCGTTCCCCATCACGAGAGGAAATCCCCGTAAGGAATGTCAGAATATCAATAGCCAGTGATTCAGAATCTTTGGGATTTTTCATAATCACATAAGGGTCAAGTAAGCCTTTGTTTTTCTCATCAGAAGTCAGAGTGACGATATTGATTTCATGGGAAATCTCTGGCAAGGTTTCTTTCCATCTGCCACGTTCTGCTTTTGGGTCTACAATCACTGCTTGTGCCCCATAAAGCACCGCATAATAGACGATAAGGTTATTCGCAAAGGATTTACCACCACCCAGCGAACCAACAAAAGCCGACGCTAACGCATTGGTTACTGAACCCTTAACCCCTTGACTGGCAAGAGCAGGTTTCAGATAGACATTGCGTCCAGTATCTAAGCTGTAGCCAACATAAATCCCCTCATTTTCCCCCAGCATTTGAGTAGCACCAAAACCTAAACCAGCGAGGAAATCAGAGGTCACGTATTGAATATAATCATTCATATAACGCTTGCTGGCAGGTAAAAATTCTTCATGTAAGCCGAGCATATCCCCAAATGGTCGTACCAGTTTTACGCTTAAATCGTCATAAAAATCTTTCACTTCATTACAACGACGTTTGAGTTCGTCAAGATCATTTGCTGATACCCTTACCACATAAGACAGCTTGTACATAGATTCCTTGCTTTGGTCTAAATTGGTTTCCAGCTCATTCACACTTTCCAGAGCTTCCGCCACATTGGAGCTGGTTTCATTATCACTTTGCCAAGCGTGGTTATCCAAGTCTTTCAGTTCTTTCTTTTTATTGCGGACAGTAGATAGGGCTTTACGATTCGCTACAATTTCCACATTCATTGACGTATCAATCGGGAATGTAAATTGCTGTTGCTGGTAGTAGAAGATTTCAGAGGACGGGAAGTCCAGTTCTCCGACAATGCTGTTAATGGTAAAGTAAGCTACATAGACGGTTTCATCTTCCTGCTGGATTTTCAAATATCGCTGTTTTTCTTCCACCAAACAGCGAGTAGGCTTAATCAAGTCATAGTATTTAATCAGCGTTTCATTATCCAGCTTTTTCTTTGATAGATGGTACTCATACTCTTCATAGGCAGTGCCTGTCTGTCCGTAAAGGTGTTCAATCAGATAGCCGAAGTCGTCCTTATCTAACCTGCGGATTTTGAAACGACGAGAGATTTTATTTTCTAAGAGCTTTTCCATCTTCTGAAAACGCAGGATTTCATCATTACTCATACTAACAAAATCGCCCATCAGCTTATGGTTCACATCATAGACAAAATCAGACAAAGCATTTTTTGCTTCAACGGTAAGACTTTTCATAGAAAACTCCTGATCGTTGAGAAGCAACTTAAAGCCGATAAAGAAACGGTAGTTCACTTGATTTTCGCCAATCATGGATATTAAAGCGTCTGTCTGTTGGTCGATTTTGTCATAGGCAACCGCTTTGAGCTTGCCAGTGACTTCATTTTTGGAACGCTCTTGTGCAGAACGTATGCTGGATTCTGTACTGATTTGTAAAGCATGAATTTTGCCATCACGATTTTGTGCGATAAGCTGTCTGAAAGAATCATGCACTTGTATTTTCTGTTCTGGACTTAGAAATGAGTAATTGTAAGGAACAAGCTCATAGTAAGCATAACATTCCCCGTCTTTATTCCAGACGAGATTGTTTTCAATGTATTTAATTGGATATGCCATAAAATTCACTCCTAACTGCTGTAATGGCTTCTTGTGGCTGGTTTCTGCCAAGCGTTACTTTTTTTCCTGCATAGGTCAGCTTTGGTCGCAGTGCATAAGCAATGACAGACTTCAAAAATCCATAAGGCTTTTTACCATCAAAAGTTTTTGTAGACATAAACCATGTGAAAGCCACAGGAATCCCAAAGTATTTGAGAAATGCTCCCTCTATCATGGAAAGAGGGGGCAAGTTGCCAAGTATCATCACTGCAAAGAGTGACACGACAAACCATGTCATTTGCGTAAAGGTTATGGGAAACGGAAGTCTAAAATCATTGATAGAATACAGTACCTTTTCCACAGACCAGATACTGGTATAGCTTCGTATTTTCTTCATGTAATCAATCCTTTCATAAAATAGGGGTAGCTGATTGAGCCACCCCGTAAAATAGAAAATCTGCCAGTAGTAATGTACCGACAGATTTAATAGACGATTTCAAAAATCCCATGATTGGTTGAGATAAACGTTCCTGAAAGGTCTAAATCCCGACCATAGGCTTGATAATCAATATAGTTTTGAAGACTAGCTGGTACTTCGCCTAAAGCACCCGTTTCTTCAATGTAGTAGCGTGCCACGTCATACATATCATCACAATCGGAATGAATGATAATATCCTCTTGATGTTCGCTTAGTTCTTCAATGCTTGAAAAATGAGTGAGCAGAGCAGATAGCTCCGATTGTAATTCTTCGGGTAATTCCGATACCATTTCCCATAGTCGATTGAGTTCGCCAATGGAAGTGTATTCGTCAACCGTAAAGGGTAACTCGTAGTCATGAATGGCGTATTCCTCATATTCATCATTCAAGCCGATTTTCTCTTTGACTTCCTCAAAGTCAATGGGAAAGGTAAACCACGCACCGACCAATTCGCCCTCATTGTATTTGCCTAAATTCGCAATATAGACTTGCATATCGTCCATATATTCACGTCCTTTCTTTGTAGAGATTCAAAAATCCCTACCGCACTTCGTTTGGTGTACCATTCCTTTGCGGAACATAAGAAAACCACTTATATTCCACAAAAAGAACGGTTTTATTTAAGCACCAATAATGCGATTGAATAGCTCTAGTAAAATGTCTTTTACTCCAGCAGCGTTGAAGACTAAGCCAACCGCAATAATCGCAATAATTAAAAAGCCAATCAGTTTGCTAAACTCACGCTTGAAGCCAAGATACAAGCCAATCACAACGATTGCTAAAAGCACCAGTGATTGAGCGTTTGATAGAAACCAGTTATAAAGGTTTTGTCCAAAATTCATAAAAATGTTCTCCTCTCTATATTCAATGAATTTGTATTTGAGTTATTTTTTTGTTGTTATCACGTCCTGTTCTTTTACTGACTGTTGCTTCAAAATCTGCTTGTGTCGGTCTGTCAGTTTCGCATGGTCGAGAATGTCTTTTACAACCTGCGTCTGGTTGATTTCATCAAGTTTAATCGCAACCTTTAAGGTCGGGGCAACTTGATGAGATAGCCAGTTCAGCGTCCTTTGGAAGGAGTAAGGCTCTGGTTTTGTGGTTAGTTTTAATCGTTCACGATTGTTCCCAATAAACCAAGCCCATTCTTCATTCAGTTTCCAATCAGAACGAGGTTTGGAATCGTCTTTATCTACAAAACGGATATACCGATTGATAATTTTAAAGGCGGTATGCTCTGGATTGTCATAGACGAGTAAATCACGGACTGCATAATAGGCACGCTCATTTTTCAATCGAATCTCAAAACGGTTTTTTACTTCTGCGTCTTCAATGGGAATATCATTTTTCTTGTACTGCTCGTAGTCCTTTTCATAGATACAGAAATAAACTTCACTTTGTAATGAACCGATATAGAGGGTGTTTCCCATACATTCCTTTTCCTCTTTGCGTACCAGTTCGCCACTGCGATAGCTTTTAAAACTGCGGAAGACGGAGATACATTCTTCCTGTTGGCACTTTTCAGTGAGTACAGGGATATTTAAAATCCCTGTCTTATCGTTAATGGCAAGGTCAAGGCGTTTCATCACACCGCCAGCCACCAAAACGTCCATAAAGAACTCATACCAGCTTCTTTGTTGTGCCAGAAGATAGCTTTCAAATTGTCTGCACCCACGACCTTTCAATTCCACCAGAACTCCTTTGTCCAGTTCATGGGAGCAAAGGACGAATATGTCGCCTAAAGCATAATGCTCTGAATAAGAATAGAAACCATAGTCCTCATGAAGAAAATAGGACAGTTTCAGTTGTAAGATGTTTTCGACCACCTGCTGTACGTCTGTTGTCGGAAAGCGAATTCTTACATAATCAAACAGCATTTCAAGGGGAGCGTCGGGATTGAAGCGTTCCAGAGCTTCCCAAAGGGACTGCTGTAAATCCTCTGATGGCTTGACTTTTCCTGTTTCAATATCGCTTAGATACTGCCTTGTAATACCAGTCGCAACAGCTAAACGGTTTTGAGATAGTCCATAAGCCAAGCGTTTTTCTTTTAAATGCTGTAACCAAGTTTGTTCATTCAGTAAAAATCCCTCCAATCAAAAAGGCGTATGTCAACTTTTAAAGCCCATTTGACATACGCTGAAATTTTGTAAATCCCTTGTAACCAAAGGATTTTCTAATGTTTTTTTGACTGTTTCCTGTCGATTTGTACCCCCCTGTTAGATACGGGGGGTAAGTGCTGGCGTGGCTATTGCCACACCAGCCAGCAAGATCAGTCCACACCTGCGACTTCCGCTTCGCACGTCGCCTGCGTGGACTGTCTGCTGTTGGATAACTTTTTAATTTCCTCCAAGAAATCATATCCTTTTGGTACAAGGGGAGTATAAAACTCTGATATGACACTTGTTCCTACATCAACATAGCCACGACCTTTGATTCGCTTTAAGAAGAAATCCTTTTGTACGTCACTGCCAAACATCATGCCATAGCCCATTTCAGACATACGACCTAAAGCCACTCTGAAATTAAACTGATCACGGATTCCGTCGCCTAAATATTTTGCGTCTGGACGTTGACAAGCCAGTATTAGAAAGAAGCCAGCTTGACGACCTAACATGACAATCTGTTTCAGCTTATTCATAACTGCGGTGTTTTCTTTTGTTCCCAGCATTTCCATGAAAGCGACGTATTCATCAAAGATTAAGAATGTGCCGGGAGACCTAAGTAAGCATAATTTTTGCCAGTCTTATAGTTCTTCATCTGCTTCATTTCCTCACTACGTTTCATCATTTCTTCATAGAATGTTTCAATGCAAGAAAGCAAGTCTTCTTTTCTATAGTAGACATTTGCCATCACAGAACCTAAGTCCGCAAGATCAGCATTTTTCGGGTCAAGAATATACAGTTTTGAATCTGTATGAAGCAAGGCTTCAATCAGTGTCAGTATAAAGTAAGTTTTACCGCCACCTGTACCACCAGCAATCAACATATGAGGGAGCTTATCATATTCCCACCATACGTTTTTCATTAAGCGAAGTTTACCATCTTTAGCTTCTACTTCATCAATAGAAATACGACTGGCTATGGTGTCATAGAGCAAAGTATATTCCACATAGGAATCCTTTAACTCTTTATCCGTCAGCTCACAGTACAAGCCACTCTCTAATTTCTTTTCCAAGTGTAAGAGTTGGTCTTGATATTTTCCCAGCGTGATTTCCACCCGTATCTGTATCAAGCCATTTTTAAGTCGATAATACATTTTAGGGAAGTAGGTTATCTTTTCCTTTGTACGACCAGCACTATCTTTAAAGAAACCCTCTGTTTTGACCTGTTCAGATTCATACCACTTGTTTTCAAGTATCATCTTTGCCAGTTTTTGACGGTGGTAAAGTTGTTTAACCGTATCATAGCGAACCCGTTTGAATACAAACGCTACCAGCAAGCAGATAAGAATTGCGACACTGAAACTGATAATTAAATAGGGAATGTCAATCTTATCTGCTTGTGATAGGTTAAAATCCTGCCAGTTGATCTGCTGGATTGTCTTCACATGAAACAGTCCGACAACCAGCAGGAAAACAGGCAGGAGTGACGCTATCGTAAAATGAAAGACTAAATCTTTACCAGATGGGCGAATCCTTTTACCACGCTGTTTCATGCGAAAAAGTCTCCTTTCTACCTAGCGACTATTTGTCTTGTGTCGGTTCTTTCTTTGCTTGTGGTTGAGCTTTGAATGAACTAGAATCCTTTGTCAGCACAATATCGTCTGCCTTGATATACCAGTCAACATCTGCTCCTTGATAGGTGGCAGTAGCAACGGTGTCCGCAATGGGATTGATAAGTTCCACCCGTGCGTTATAATCAAACTCTTTCAAAGGCACGCTGGCAGGAATACTTACTTGAATCATGCGTCCTTGTCCTTTGGATTTTAAGTCATAGGTACGTTCCTTGATTTCATCTGAAACCGACCCGTCTTCATTTTGGATTCTCACTTCACGACGTAGAGCAGAGAATTTCAATTCTCCAAAAGTCGTGTCTTTATCTAATACAATGCCATTTGCTAATCTCATCATTTTTCCTCTCTTTCTTTATTCTTTTATCATGTCGTCAGCATGTAAAAGGTAATTTGTAAAACCACGAGTGCCGATTTTGTAGCCCTCTGCGGTAATACGTGGATTGACTAACTTCACACGTTCCTCAAAGCCGAAATGTTTTTCGCCAGCTTCAGCAGGAAGCACCACCACAATATCATCTGCTCTTTGAACATCAGAATAGAGATTATAGCTTCTTGATAAGACAGTTAGCCGTCCGTTGATTCTTCGCTGAACGACTTTATCCTCGCCAGCAAATTCTAAATTGCCGAATGTTTTTTCCATGTTGGGAATCACAAATTTAAGTTCCATATTTTTACCTATCCTTTCTTTTTTATTGGCTGAATGAATGTTTGATGGTCTTAAAGAGTGGGGAACGACCTTTTGATTCTTGATTTTTTGTTTTCATAAGTTCACTTCCTTTCAAAATCGGGTAAAAAATAGACACCTCATTTTTTGAAGTGTCTACCTATTAAATATTCAAATTTTATTGGAAGTATCTTTATATCTTCACTTTTCAAGGATAAATCGTCGTATCAAAGCTCATTCATAAGTAGTAAATTAGTAGTAAATTGAGTGGTTTTGACCTTGATAAAGTGTGATAAGTCCAGTTTTTATGCGGATAACTAGATTTTTTATGCTATTTTTATAATAAAAATAGGATAAAAATCGGACGAGACTTGGAAGAGCTCCAGTTTTTTGATATAATAGTTCCATGTTTTATAGTCACAATGAAGATGAGTTGATTGCTTATGGAAATCGGCTTGGTCAAGAATTACAGGCAGGAGATGTTCTTGTTTTAACAGGAAATCTTGGTGCTGGTAAGACAACCTTAACCAAGGGAATCGCTAAAGGACTTGATATTCACCAGATGATTAAGAGTCCAACATACACGATTGTTCGAGAATACGAAGGAAGTTTACCACTTTATCATTTAGATGTTTATCGTATCGGAAATGATCCTGATTCTATCGATTTAGATGATTTTTTGTATGGTGATGGCGTAACTGTGATTGAATGGGGAGAGCTTCTTGAGACTGACTTGCTTGGTGATTATCTAGAAGTTGTTATTACGCCGTCAGGAGATGGGCGTGAAATAACACTACATGCTAATGGTTCACGTAGTCAAGCGCTTTTGGAGGCGATTGAACGTGGCTGAGCAGGAAGTTATCATTGAGGAAGCGCAGCCTTCAGATGCCAAAGCTTTGATTGATTTACTCGATCAAGTCAATGCAGAAACAGATTTTATCATTTTAGAGAAAAATTTATCTATTGATGATATGCAGACTTTTTTGCAAATACGTGCAGAAGTCTTAAATGAAATTTGTTTGGTTGTTAGAGTTGGTTCTGAGCTTGCGGGAGTGCTTAATATTGTTAGCACGAACTCACCACAAACTAATCATATCGGAGATGTTTTCATTGCATTGCAAGAAAAATATTGGGGATACGGGCTTGGTTCACTGTTAATGGAAGTTGCTCTTGATTGGGCAGAGCAAACGCCAATGATTCGCCGTTTGGAGTTAACAGTTCAAGCTAGAAATAGCAGAGCTGTTCACCTTTATGAAAAGTTCGGTTTTAAGATTGAAGCTGCGAAAGAACGTGGCGCAAAAACTAAAGATGGAGAATTTCTTGACGTCTACTTGATGAGTAGGTTGATAGACTAAAAGTAAACAAATGAAACTCGGAAAAAAAATTCTGCTAATGATAGCAGCAATCTTTGTAACAACAATTGTTGCCTTAGGTGTTTATATTACAACAGCTTACAATTTCTCAACAAGTGAGCTTTCAAAAACGTTTAAAGACTACAAGACGTCTGATTCTAGTAGTAATGCTATTGAGCAAACAAAACCTATCTCAATTCTTTTGATGGGGGTTGACACAGGCGATTCAGAACGTACATCAACGTGGGAAGGTAACAGCGATTCTATGATTCTAGTGACTGTTAATCCTGAAACGAAAAAAACAACGATGACTAGTTTGGAGCGTGACGTTTTGGTGACACTTACTGGACCAGAAGATAATGATATGAATGGCGTTGAAGCTAAATTGAATGCTGCATATGCTTCTGGTGGTGCGCAAATGGCTATCATGACGGTACAAAGTTTGTTGGACATTACTATTGATTACTATGTCCAAATCAACATGCAAGGTTTGGTAGATTTGGTTGATGCTGTTGGTGGTATTACCGTAACCAATAATTTCGATTTTGCCATTTCGATTGCAGAAAATGAACCTGAATATACAGCAACCGTTGAACCTGGTACTCACAAGATAAATGGTGAACAAGCTTTGGTTTACGCACGTATGCGTTATGATGACCCTGAAGGTGACTATGGACGTCAAAAACGCCAACGTGAAGTCATTCAAAAAGTTTTGCAGAAAATTTTAGCACTTGATAGTGTAAGTTCATATAAAAAAATCCTTTCTGCTGTAAGTAGCAATATGCAAACAAATATTGAAATTTCATCTAGCACGATTCCAAGCTTACTTGGCTATACAGATGCTTTGGGTGATATTAAAACCTACCAACTACAAGGTGAGGATGCGACGATTAATGGTACATCATATCAGATTGTCACATCAGACCATCTGCTTGAAATTCAAAATAATATCAAGAAACAACTTGGCTTAGATGAAAGTACAACCTTGCAAACGACAGCTGTTCTCTATGAAAATCTTTATGGTAGTGGAATATCAAGCTCTTATGATAGTGGCTATGGTGATTATAGTGGTTTTAGCGGCTATGACAGTGGTTACAGTGATTACAATAGTGGTGGTTATAGCGACTATAGCACAGATACTTATTCTGATTACAGTGCTTATTCATATTAAAATAATAGAGGCTGAGATTTTATCTCAGCTTCTTTAATTTGAAAAAATTTGGTCTGATTAGTTCCCTTATCAGTGGCTATTATAAAACCACCAAGCCTTTTAGCTTGGTGGTTGTTGCTTAGTTTTCTTCTTGATATTTTGCTAGGGTTGCTTTGATTTGCTCTAAGCGGCTATTGGTTTCTTGTTCAAAAAGGCGACGTTTGTAATCCAAATCTTGGCTGATTGTTTGAAGTGTTGGAAGCTGGTTGTTAATGTCGTCAATACTGCGACGAATTTTTACGATGTCAGTTGAAATTCTTTCGCTAATGTCATCAGCTTCTGCGATTTCTGCTTTAAATTGGTCGCGGTTTTTATAGACATGATAGGCTGCATATCCTGCGCAGCCAGCCACGCCGAGTGCGATAAGATGTCTTAATTTCATGCTTTTACCTCTTGAGAGATTTGCTCTGCTAATTTGCCAAGAGCTTCAAAGTTAGGTTCATGTTCTGTGAAAGCAAATGTGACTTCATCGTTAGCATCATAACGTGGGATGAGGTGGACGTGTGCATGGAAAACAGTTTGTCCAGCGACTTCTTCGTTGTTATTAAGAATGTTCATTCCGACAGCACCAGTAGCTTTTTGGACGGCACGTGCGACTTTCGGTAAACGAGAAAAGAGTGTTTCTGATGTTTCTTGAGACATGGCAAGAACATTACGGACGTGCTCTTTTGGAATTAATAGAGTATGTCCTTTAGTTGTTTGTGAAATGTCTAAAAAAGCAAGTACTTGGTCATCTTCATAGACTTTTGATGACGGAATGTCACCAGCGATAATGTTACAAAAGATACAATTTTCCATTTGAATCACCTATAATCCTTTGATTTTGTTATAATTATTATATCAAAAATTTGTGGGTATCTTATGTTAAAAATTGAAAATATAACAGGGGGATATATTAACATCCCTGTCTTAAAAAAATATTTCTTTTGAAGTTGGTGATGGTGAGCTTATTGGCTTAATTGGTTTGAATGGGGCTGGTAAGTCAACGACAATCAATGAAATTATTGGCTCTTAACGCCATATCAAGGGCAAATTTCGATTGATGGTTTGACTTTGGCGCAGAATCAGGCAGAATATCGTAAGAAAATTGGATTTATCCCAGAAACGCCAAGTTATATGAAGAATTGACTTTACGTGAACATTTAGAAACAGTTGCAATGGCTTATGACCTTAATTATGATGAGGCGATGGCGCGTGCGACAGAATTGTTGGAACTTTTCCGTTTATCTGATAAATTAGAGTGGTTTCCAATTAATTTCTCTAAAGGGATGAAGCAGAAGGTCATGATTATTTGTGCCTTTATGGTTAATCCAAGTTTGTTTATCGTTGATGAGCCCTTTTTGGGCTTGGACCCATTAGCAATTTCTGATTTGACAGAATTATTGGCGCAAGAAAAGGCAAAAGGAAAAGCGATTTTGATGTCAACACACGTTTTGGATGCTGCTGAAAAGATGTGTGACTGTTTTGTGATTTTGCATCAAGGGAAAATTCGTGCAACTGGTACATTAGCAGAGCTACGTGAAGCATTTGGTGATGAGACAGCAACGCTTAATGATATTTATATGTCATTGACTAAAGAGGTGTGATATGAAAGAAGTTTTTCAAAAGCGCCGTAGTGCTTTTTTAGGGCAATGCTTAAAGTATCTTCGTTATGTCTTTAATGACCATTTTGTGCTAGTCTTGGTTTTCTTAACAGGTTTTCTGATGGTTCAATACAGCCAGCTGTTACGTCAGTTTCCAAGTCAGACAGTCGTTATTGACGTGATTTTGGTCTTGGTTATCCTTGTTTTGCTTAGCCTTGGGAAGATTGCGACTTATTTGGAAGCACCTGATAAATTGTTCTATTTGCCAAAAGAAATTGAGATTTTGCAATGGCTATCACAGGCAAGACGTCGTGCTTTTGTGATTTGGACAATCGTGCAAACGGCAATTCTTGTTTTATTAGCTCCCATCTTCTTTAAACTAGGTTTTTCAACGGTTACCTTTGGCATTTTATTGCTTGCTTTAGCGGTTGTGAAATGGCTTGTAATGAAAGAAAAAAGCAAGGTATTCTTTTCTCAAGGAAAATTTTCATGGGATGCTGCCATTTCTTATGAAGCAAAACGTCGTCAAGGAGTGCTTAAATTCTTTTCGCTTTTCACAACGGTTAAGGGAATTTCAGCTAGTGTGAAACGTCGTTCGTACTTGGATAGTTTGCTTGGTTTGGTCAAAAAAACACATGCCAAAACATGGTCAAATTTATACCTACGTGCGTTTTTACGGAGTTCAGATTATTTTGCTTTAACCTTGCGATTACTCGCATTGAGCTTGCTTGCGCTTATCTTTATTTCCAATCGCTTGGTAGCAGTTGGCTTGGCTTTGGTCTTTAATTATTTATTACTTTTTCAATTATTAACCCTATCCCAACATTTTGATTATCAATATTTGACCAATCTTTATCCAATTTCTGAAAAGCAAAAGGCGGCTAATTTAAAGACATTTTTGAAAAAATTATCGTATTTATTGGGCTTTTTGGAGTTGTTATTAACGTTTTCTTGGCAAGCAGCAGGCTTATTGATTTTGGTAACGGTTATTATTACAGAATGGTATCTTCCTTACAAAATCAATAAGATGATTGACTAGGCGCTGTAAAACAAGTAAAATAGGAGTAAACAAACGATTCACGAAAGAAAAGGAGGGCGGACAGGTGACAGTATCGGATCAAGAATTGACAATGACTCCCTTGCAAGGTAAGAGTGGTAAAGCTTTATTGGTCAATATCCAAACGGTGAAAAAATCTTTATTAAATTGAATACGACACCGATTTTGCCTGCACTTGCTAAAGAACAGATTGCACCACAATTATTGTGGGTACGTCGAACTGGCAATGGTGATACAATGAGTGCTCAAGAGTGGCTTGATGGTAGAATTTTGACAAAAGAGGATATGGGGAGTAAACAAATTGTCCATATTCTTTTGCGTTTGCACAAATCACGCCCTCTAGTTAATCAGCTGTTACAGTTGAACTATAAGATTGAAAATCCTTATGATTTGTTGGTGGATTGGGAAAAAAATGCCCCACTTCAAATCCAAGAGAATACTTATCTGCAAAGTATCGTCAAAGAATTAAAACGCAGTTACCAGAGTTTCGTTCAGAAGTTGCAACGATTGTGCATGGTGATATTAAGCATAGCAACTGGGTCATTACGACTAGTGGTATGATTTACCTTGTTGATTGGGATTCTGTACGATTGACAGATAGAATGTATGATGTAGCCTTTCTTTTGAGTCATTACATTCCATATTCACGTTGGCATGAGTGGTTAAATTATTATGGTTACAAGGATAATGAGAAAGTACGCCAAAAAATTGTTTGGTACGGACAATTCTCATATCTTTCACAAATTTTAAACTGTTTTGATAAGCGTGACATGGAGCACGTGAATCAAGAAATTTATGGTTTACGAAAATTTAGGGAGTTAGTTAGTAAAAAGAAATAATGCGAGTTAGAAAACGTAAGGGTGCTGAGGAGCACTTAGAAAATAACCCACACTATGTTATTTTAAATCCAGAAGAAGCCAAAGGACGTTGGCGCGAAGTATTTGGTAATGATAATCCAATCCACATTGAAGTAGGTTCAGGAAAAGGAGCCTTCATTACTGGAATGGCTTTGCAAAATCCAGATATTAACTATATCGGAATTGACATTCAAGTATCTGTGCTTAGCTATGCTTTAGATAAAGTGTTAGATAGTCAAGCACCGAATGTTCGTTTGTTGTTAGTTGATGGCTCTGATTTGACAAATTATTTTGCAGATGGTGAGATTGATTTAATGTATTTGAATTTTTCAGATCCATGGCCGAAAAAACGTCATGAAAAACGCCGTTTAACTTATAAGACATTCTTGGATACTTACCGTCAAATTTTACCAGAACAAGGTGAAATTCATTTCAAAACGGATAACCGTGGTTTGTTTGAATACAGTTTGGCAAGTTTCTCACAATATGGCATGATTTTAAAACAAGTTTGGTTAGATCTGCATGCTAGTGATTTTGAGGGAAATGTCATGACTGAATATGAGGAAAAATTTTCTCAAAAAGGACAAGTCATTTACCGTGTTGAAGCACAATTTCAGTAATTAGTGGACTGGTTAAAGAAGTGGTTATCTAAGCTTCTTTCGGAGAGGTCGCATAGTGGTCGAGTGCGCACGCTTGGAAAGCGTGTAGTCCAATTGGGCTCGGGGGTTCGAATCCCCTCCTCTCCTTACAAAATTGAATAGTAAAAGATGCCCTTTATTTTATAGATAATGATGTAAAAAATCAGGGCATTTTTTGTACTCAATTATCGTAATGTTATTGAGATTTATGAATGGGAAAGACTCTCACCGATGTTAAGAAATATTTAAAAAATAATAACTATAGTTTGAATATTTGGGAGCAAGCTGCTGGTAGTAAAACTACTTAGAATGGTGAGGCTGTAATGGTATTAGGAAAAGTAAGGGATTTTTTAATCAAGCATCATTAAGTATTTTGCTGCGTTAATGTTATTGATACGCTCAGTGTATAACGGTGTTTTGATTGGCCATGACAATCTCATCGTTTTAGCAATCTTGGTAGGAATACTAGTCCTTATGAAAAATTATCAGTAAACATAATCTAGGTCTTGGCAGAAAATAATAGCATTGTTTACAATAACAATCAGGAAACAAATGAGGTCGCAAAAGAAATTCATCAGCTTACTGGAAATCAGAGCGATTCGTCAACGGATAGAATTTTGGTTGTAACGGCGGATAAAGAACATGTAGATAGTTATTTTATCCAATATGCTAGTTGTTATTATCCGTGGGATGCCAATGTTGATATACCAGAGATAATTTTGTATCGGCTGACCAAGAATTTTTAGATTTAATGGCATTGTACAGCGACAGCGCAACAAGGCATTACCTCTGGAATGAAAATATTGATACTAGGGATAATTTCGATTTAACAGACGATGACTTTATTGCACTCTAAAAACATATGACGAAGTCTTGATTTTAGATGACCATTATACGTTTAATGCCTTCACGAAAAAACTATTTGGTCGGACATATTCCCCAGAATTGTATAAAGTATCAGACATTCTTGCTGGAAAAGGGTAAGTTTTCTAGCTTCATCAAGCATAAGTCTTGATATTTCAGATAAAATGTGCTATTATAATAGAAAATAAGAGGAAGGAGGCGAAGTTTGTGACTTCGCCTCTTGTGGTGCTTAAATCTCATTTTAGCTAAAAAGGCTAGTGATTACAAGAGATTAAGAGCGAAGTTCTACGATGAGACGCTACAAGTCCACTTCGTAGAAGTAAGTGATCGTAGTGAACTTTCTATTTTTGATTTTAAAAGATAAAGGAGGGGATTCTTATCGCAAACGCAAATACAATCATTGATGTCGTTACAGAAGTGGTTGCACCAGCTATTAAAGAGCCGTTTGAATTAGTTGATGTCGAGTATGAGAAGATGGGGAGCGATTATGTGCTTAGCATCTTAATTGACAAGCCAGCAGGCATTACGTAGATGATACAGCAGAGTTGACTGAAATTATCAGCCCTTTGCTTGATGCCATTAAACCAGACCCATTTCCAGAGCAGTATATGTTGGAAGTGTCTAGCCCTGGTTTAGAGCGTCCGTTAAAAACGAAAGAAGCTCTTGAAAAAGCTGTAGGTTCTTATGTCAATGTTAGTCTCTACAAAGCGATTGATAAAGTTAAGGTATTCCAAGGGGACCTTGTTGCTTTTGACGGTGACACATTGACCATTGATTATTTGGATAAAACGCGGAAAAAAACAGTTGAAATTCCGTATTCGACAGTTGCAAAAGCGCGTTTGGCAGTGAAATTGTAGTCAAGTTTTACAAACTACAATCTGATTTTATTTAGATATAGACGAAAGGATACGCTCTACTGACCATGTAGAGCAATGAAAACAATGAGCAAAGAAATGCTAGAAGCCTTCCGTATTTTGGAAGAAGAAAAACACATTAACAAAGAAGACATCATTGATGCTGTGAAAGAGTCTTTGAAATCAGCTTACAAACGTCGTTATGGTCAATCTGAATCATGTGTTATTGAATTCGATGACAAAAAAGGTGATTTTAAAGTTTACACTGTTCGTGAAGTTGTTGAAGAAGTTTTTGATAGCCGTTTAGAAATCAGTTTGTCAGATGCGTTGAAAATCAGTTCAGCTTATGAACTCGGTGATAAAATTCGTTTTGAAGAATCTGTTGCTGAATTTGGTCGAGTTGCTGCTCAATCAGCTAAACAAACAATCATGGAAAAAATGCGCCGTCAAATTCGTGAAGTAACTTACAATGAGTACAAACAACACGAAGGCGAAATCATGACTGGTACTGTTGAACGTTTTGACCAACGTTTCATCTATGTTAACCTTGGTTCGCTTGAAGCGCAATTATCACACCAAGATCAAATTCCTGGTGAAACCTTCAAATCACATGACCGTATTGAAGTTTATGTTTACAAAGTTGAAAACAATCCAAAAGGTGTCAACGTTTTTGTAAGCCGTAGCCACCCACAATTCATCAAACGCATTATGGAACAAGAAATTCCTGAAGTATTTGACGGAACAGTTGAAATCATGAGCGTTTCACGTGAGGCAGGCGACCGTACAAAAGTTGCTGTTCGTAGCCACAATCCAAACGTTGATGCTATCGGTACTATTGTCGGTCGTGGTGGAAGCAACATTAAGAAAGTGATTAGCAAATTCCATCCAAAACGTTATGATGCTAAGGCTGGTATTGAAGTGCCAATCGAAGAAAATATTGATGTTATCCAATGGGTTGAAGATCCAGCGGAATTCATCTACAATGCCATTGCGCCAGCAGAAGTTGATATGGTTCTTTTTGACGAAGAGGACAGTAAACGTGCGACTGTTGTCGTTCCTGACAATAAATTGTCACTTGCTATTGGTCGTCGTGGACAAAACGTTCGTTTGGCAGCTCATTTAACTGGCTACCGTATCGACATCAAATCTGCATCAGAATACGAAGCACTTGAAGCTGAACATGAAGCAAACGCAGCTGTAGCACAAGAAGAAGTTGCACCTGTTGAAGAAGCAGCTGAATCTGTTGAAACTGAAGTTGTAGCAAACGACGCAGAGTAAAGAAAGATAGAGGTGTTTGATGGCTAAAACACGTAAAATACCTTTAAGAAAATCAGTTGTTTCAGGCGAAGTAATTGATAAGCGCGATTTGCTTCGCATTGTTAAGAATAAAGAAGGCGAGATTTTTATCGACCCGACTGGTAAGAAAAACGGTCGCGGTGCCTACATCAAACTTGACAATGAAGAGGCAATCCAAGCTAAAAACAAAAAAGTGTTTAATCGTAGTTTTTCAATGGAAGTTCCTGACGAATTTTACGATGAATTAATTGCTTACGTTGATCACAAAGTAAAAAGAAGAGAGTTGGGTCTTGAATAACCGTGAAAAATTGTCAAATTTAATTGGTCTAGCACAGCGAGCAGGAAAAGTTATCTCTGGTGAAGAGTTAGTTATCAAAGCGATTCAATCTGGAAAAGCACAGCTTATTTTTCTTGCTAATGATGCTGGCGCTAATTTGACAAAGAAAACAGCTGATAAATGTCAATATTACAAAATAGAAGTCTCTACAGTGTTTAACACACTGGAATTAAGTGCTGCTCTTGGAAAACCACGTAAAGTGGTAGCCATAGCAGATGCTGGATTTTCAAAGAAAATGAGGACTCTTATGAACTAAAAGAATAGGAGGACATCAATTGTCAAAGAAAAGATTATATGAAATCGCTAAAGAATTAGGTAAATCAAGCAAAGAAATTGTTGAATATGCTCAAGAATTAGGACTTGCTGTTAAGAGCCATTCTTCTAGCGTGGAAGAATCTGATGTCAAACGTATTGTGGCAAAATTCAGATAAGCCTCAATCTACTCCAGCTAAACCTAAAGTAGAAAAAGCATCTGAAAAACAGTTGCACGAGCTCCAAAAGCTACTCCTGCAACACCATCAAAACCACAAAGCCGTAATTTTAAGGCTGAGCGTGAAGCACGTGCCAAAGCCGAAGCTGAAAGACGTGCTAATGGTGGCGATAAAAAACGTCGTAACGACCAGCGTCGCGATGATCGTTCAAATCCTAATGACCGACAAGGGAATACTCAAAATAATCGCAAACAGAATAAACGCGATCACAATCCTCAAAATCATAGTCGAAGAGATCAACGTGATAACCGTCAGCAAGCAGCAAAACCACGTGTTGACTTTAAAGCACGTGCCACTGCTATAAAAGCTGAACAAAATGCTGAGTATTCACGTCAAAGCGAAAAACGAATTTATGAGCAGGAAAAGGCCAAACGTAAAGCAACTGCTGCAAAAGAGCAAGAACAAAAAGCTCGTGTTGAGGCAAAAGCTAAGAGTGAAGAGAAGAAAGCGGTAGTTAAAAAGGTTGCGCCTGCTCCACAAACTGTGGTGGCAGAACATCCTACCCCAACTGCTGATAAACGTCGTAAGAAACAAGTTCGTCCTGAAAAATCACATGATTACAGTCATGAAGACGAATCGCGCAAGAATAAAAATAGAAAAAACTGGAATAATCAAAACCAAGTGAGAAATCAAAGAAATAGTAACTGGAATAATAATAAGAAAAACAAAAAAGGTAAAAATAATCGTAATAATGCTCCAAAACCTGTAACAGAGCGTAAGTTCCATGAATTGCCTAAAGAATTTGAATATACTGAAGGTATGACAGTCGCTGAAATCGCAAAACGTATTAAACGCGAACCAGCTGAAATTGTTAAAAAATTGTTCATGATGGGTGTTATGGCAACACAAAACCAATCCCTCGACAGCGATACAATCGAACTGCTGATGGTTGATTATGGTATTGAAGCTCATAAAAAAGTTGAGGTTGACGAAGCTGATATCGAACGCTTCTTCGTAGATGAAGATTACCTCAACCTTGAAAACATGGTTGAACGTGCGCCTGTTGTTACAATCATGGGCCACGTTGACCACGGTAAAACAACCCTTCTTGATACCCTTCGTAATTCACGTGTCGCTACAGGCGAAGCTGGTGGTATCACGCAACATATTGGTGCTTATCAGATTATTGAAAATGGTAAGAAAATTACTTTTCTTGATACGCCAGGACATGCGGCATTTACATCAATGCGTGCGCGTGGTGCATCAATTACAGATATTACAATCTTGATTGTTGCTGCTGATGACGGTGTTATGCCCCAAACAGTCGAAGCCATTAACCACTCTAAAGCTGCTGGTGTCCCAATCATCGTTGCAATTAACAAGATTGATAGACCAGGAGCCAACCCAGAACGTGTTATTGGTGAACTGGCAGAACACGGTATTATTTCAACTGCTTGGGGTGGAGACTGTGAATTTGTTGAAATTTCAGCCAAATTTGGTCAAAACATTGATGAATTGCTAGAAACAGTTCTCCTTGTTGCTGAAATGGAAGAATTGAAGCTGACCCTACAGTTCGTGCTATTGGTACAGTTATTGAAGCTCGTCTTGATAAAGGTAAAGGTGCTATCGCAACACTTCTTGTTCAACAAGGTACTCTTCACGTTCAAGACCCAATCGTTGTTGGTAACACGTTTGGCCGTGTTCGTGCTATGGTTAATGACCTTGGACGTCGTGTAAAAGTAGCTGAACCATCAACACCAGTATCAATCACTGGTTTGAATGAAGTACCTATGGCAGGTGACCACTTCGCCGTCTATGAAGATGAAAAGCTGCGCGTGCCGCTGGTGAAGAACGTGCTAAACGTGCATTGATGAAACAACGTCAAGTAACACAACGTGTTAGCCTTGAAAACCTATTTGATACGCTTAAAGCAGGTGAAGTTAAGACTGTTAATGTTATCATCAAAGCCGATGTACAAGGTTCAGTTGAAGCTCTTGCTGCCTCACTTCTTAAAATTGATGTTGAAGGCGTTAAAGTCTCAGTTGTCCATTCAGCTGTTGGTGCTATTAACGAATCAGACGTTACCCTTGCTGAAGCCTCAAATGCCTTCATCATTGGATTTAACGTACGTCCTACACCACAAGCACGTCAACAAGCAGAAACTGATGAAGTAGAAATTCGTCTTCATTCAATTATCTACAAAGTTATCGAAGAAGTTGAAGATGCCATGAAAGGTATGCTTGACCCTGAATACAAAGAAAAAATTATCGGTGAAGCTATCATCCGCGAAACTTTCAAAGTTTCTAAAGTTGGTACAATCGGTGGATTCATGGTTACAAGTGGTAAAATCACTCGTGATGCTAACGCCCGTGTCATCCGTGATGGTGTCGTTATCTTCGACGGAAAACTTGCTAGCCTTAAACACTTCAAAGATGACGTTAAAGAAATCGGAAACGCCCAAGAAGGTGGTTTGATGATTGAAAACTACAACGACATTAAAGTTGATGACATCATCGAAGGCTACATCATGGAAGAAATTAAACGTTAATTCCCATTGAGACTAAAGTTTCTAATGGCGTATGATAAGCTCTAGCAGACTTTCAGTTGATGGCTAGCTTTCAAGAATTCTCTAGTAAAAACAGAGCTACATACTGCAGTCTTGTTTTACCACGGTGGTAGCTATCTTTAGAGTATCAACAAATTTAGTTTTTATGAAATAATTTCTAAAATTTGTAAGTCTTGTCTATTGATTGATTATTTGCGAGCGAAGCGAGCAACAAGACGCTACTTACCGCTGTGGTGAAAGTGGCTGAATTTACTACTATTCAGCCACTCGGAAGTTTTGAGACTTTAGGCTCAAACTTAGGCATGGAATTCCTTGGATTCCTTCAATAGTCCACTGGACTATTGAACCTGCCGTCCGCACCACTTAAGGAAAGTATTAAAAAGACTTCTTTAGAAAAATAAGAAATATCAAAATAACTAGAAAGGATATTTTATGGCTAATCATCGTGTTGACCGTGTTGGTATGGAAATTAAACGTGAAGTAAACGAAATTTTGCAGAAAAAAGTTCGTGACCCACGTGTTCAAGATGTGACAATTACTGATGTCCAAATGCTTGGAGATCTTTCAATGGCTAAAGTGTATTACACTATTCACTCTGAACTTGCGTCAGATAATCAAAAAGCCCAAACTGGTCTTGAAAAAGCAAAAGGAACTATCAAACGTGAACTTGGTCGCAACTTAACTATGTACAAAATTCCAGATTTGACATTCATCAAAGATGAATCAATCGAATACGGCAATAAAATTGACCAAATGCTTCGTGATTTGGAAACTAAAAAAATAACATAGCTTTCCATTTCAGTTAAAAATAGAAAAACAATTAAGAACTCGCTAATTGGCGGGTTCTTTTGTGTTATAATAAAAGTGTTTTTTTGAAATGGGGAAATAAAAAAGATGAATATTACAGTTTATTTGGCTTCAAGTATGGGAAATACACCAGATTATCATGAACAAGTTGTCGCATTTGCGAATTGGTTAGCTCAACATGACCATTGTTTGGTTTATGGTGGAAGCAAAACTGGGCTTATGGGAGTTTTGGCGGACACGGCATTGGCACAGGGGGCTAAAGTCTATGGTATCATGCCTGATTTTATGCAAAAACGTGAAAAGGCACACCAAGGCTTAACACACTTGCAAATTGTTGATAACATGGATGAGCGTAAGCGTCTCTTAATGGAAGAGGGCGACATTTTAGTTGCATTTCCAGGCGGTCCAGGGACACTTGAAGAAATTATTCAGGCTATTTCATGGGCGCGTGTTGGGCAACTCGACAAACCCTGCTTGCTTTTTAACATGAACGGTTACTATGATAGCCTCAAAGAACAATTTAATCAGATGGTGTGTGCAGGATTTTTAACGACATTTGACCGCAAAAAGGTTATCTTTGTCGATAGTCTGCAAGCGTTAGAAGAGGTTATCAGTAGTTATCAGAAATGAAGGATGGGATTTATGGATTTACAAGCGTTATTTGTGCAAGATGAAGAGTTAATGATGATTCTTAGGATAATAGCAGAGCTGGGTTTGCAGGATTCTTGGCTAGCAGCTGGGACATTACGCAATTATGTTTGGAATGTCTTGTCAGGAAAAGCTGGCTTGATACAAGCAAGTGATTTAGATGTCGTTTTTTATGATGTCAATGTGTCTTATGCTGAAACGCTGGTGCTTCAGCAAGACCTTCAACAGCGCTATCCAGCCTATCAATGGGAAATCAAGAACCAGGTTTATATGCACAGCCATAGTCCAAATACGCTCCCTTACCAAAATGCGAGAGATGCTGTTAGCAAATATCCAGAGCGTTGCACAGCCATTGCAGCAAGATTGAACAATGATGAGTTGGAACTGTTTTTGCCTTATGGTGATGACGATATTGTTAATTTTGTCGTGCAACCGACACCGCATTTTTTAGCAGATAAGAAACGGATGCAGGTCTATCGTGAACGCCTTGCTAAGAAAGATTGGCAGGAAAAATGGCCAAACTTACAACTGCTTGATAAATAAGAATAATACGCTAGGTGAAACAGATTGCTTTAATTTTTGCAATGTGTTTTATTTTTTAATCTTTTATCGTTGACAAATGTAAACTATAATCGTATAATGAATCTACAAAAGTAAACCAAAACTATTTTAAAGGAGGTAACAATGTCAATTTCAAATGCAGAATGGGAAATCATGCGTGTTGTTTGGACGAAAGAGGAAACAACTAGCAGCCAGATTTTGGAAATTCTCGAGCAAAAGACAGACTGGACAGCCTCTACTGTTAAGACATTGTTGAAACGATTAGTGGATAAAGGCTATTTAGCAACACAGAAATCGGGTAAATCATTTCTTTATTCAACACTTGTTTCTGAAGAAGAAGCTATTAATCGACAAGCCGATGAGCTTTTTGATAAATTTTGTCAGCGCAAGCATACCGTAATTATCAAACATCTCTTGGAAACAACGCCGATGACAATGGCAGACATTAACGACTTGCAAGCTCTGCTATTGTCCAAAAAAGAAGAGGCACTTGAAGAAGTGCCGTGCAATTGCATCCCTGGGCAATGTCGCTGTAAAGAGCATTTGAGTGCTTAGGGTTAGATTGGAAAGGAAAATAAATGGCAAAAGAAGAAGTTTTCGTCATTGACGGCATGACCTGTGCAGCTTGTGCCTTAACGGTTGAAAATGCTGTTAAAAAGCTAGACCATGTTGACTCCGCTGTTGTCAATCTAACAACAGAAAAAATGACGGTGGATTATAATCCTGACTTAGTCAGTGAAAAAGAAATTGAAAAAGCGGTAGCAGATGCAGGTTATAGCGCCAGCGTTTTTGATCCGACAACGGCAAAGAGTCAATCAGAGCGCCAAAGTGAAGCCACACAGAATATGTGGCATAAGTTTCTTTTATCAGCTTTATTTGCGATACCGCTCCTCTATATTTCTATGGGAAGTATGGTGGGGCTTTGGGTACCAGAAATCATTAGCATGTCAGCTCACCCATTGAACTTTGCTTTGATTCAGCTGATTTTGACGTTTCCTGTCATGTATTTTGGACGTCGTTTTTATGTCAATGGCTTCCGCTCATTGTTTAAAGGGTATCCTAATATGGACTCGTTGGTTGCCTTGGCAACAACGGCTGCCTTCGTTTACAGCCTTTACGGTGTTTATCATATTATACTGGGGCATAGCCACCACGCGCATATGCTGTATTTTGAATCAGTTGCGGTGATTTTGACCTTAATCACTCTCGGGAAATACTTTGAAACGCTGTCAAAAGGTCGCACGTCAGATGCCATTCAAAAATTGGTGAAATTATCAGCTAAAGAAGCAACGGTTATCCGTGACGGTGTGGAACAAGCTGTTGCGATTGAGGACGTGCGCGTTGGGGACCTCATTTTAGTAAAACCTGGGGAAAAAATCCCTGTTGACGGTAGTGTGGGTTTCAGGCACTCAGCGTTGATGAGTCAATGTTGACAGGGGAAAGTATCCCAGTTAAGAAAGTCACAGAGGATAAGGTTTATGGTGCTTCAATCAATGGACAAGGGGCGCTAACCATTCGTGCTGAAAAAGTTGGTGATGAAACCTTGCTCGCCCAAATTATTAAATTGGTTGAGGATGCGCAGCAGACCAAAGCACCGATTGCGAAAATTGCGGATAAGGTAGCAGGTGTTTTTGTTCCAACTGTTATCGTGATTGCGCTTGTCACCTTCATTTTCTGGTACTTGATTATGGGACAAACTTTTGTCTTTGCTCTCCAAGTTGCCATTGCGGTTCTTGTCATTGCTTGTCCTTGTGCGCTTGGTCTTGCAACACCGACAGCGATTATGGTCGGAACTGGTCGCGGTGCTGAAAATGGTATCCTCTATAAACGCGGTGATACCCTTGAAAATGCTCACCACCTCGATACCATTGTCTTTGATAAAACAGGAACTATCACCCAAGGCAAACCACAAGTTGTTGATATTTTTGCTTACCAAGGCGATAAAGATAAGCTTCTTGCACAAGTTGCCTCAATCGAGAAATTGTCAGAACACCCTCTTAGTCAAGCCATTGTGGAAAAAGCATCCGCAGATAAGTTAGCTTTGACAGAGGTCACACAATTTAAGTCCTTAACAGGATTTGGCTTGCAGGCCGATATTGACGGACAAACAGTTTACGTCGGAAACCGCAAGTTAATGGAAAAATATCAGGTTGACTTGACCGCTAGTCAAGAAGCGGTGCTGGCTGCGACTCAAAAAGGACAAACACCGATTTACATCTCGGCAAATGAACAACTACTAGGACTTATCACCGTAGCTGATTTGCTAAAAGTAGACAGTAAAGAAACCGTCGCTAAATTGCAAGAAAAAGGCATTGATGTTGTCATGCTGACAGGTGACAATAGCAAGACAGCGCAAGCTATTGCCAAACAAGCTGGTATCAAAAAAGTTATTAGCGAAGTTCTACCAGACCAGAAATCGCAAGCCATTCAGGATTTGCAAAGTCAAGGAAAAATGGTTGCCATGGTTGGTGATGGGATAAATGACGCACCTGCCTTAGCGGTAGCAGATATTGGTATCGCTGTCGGTTCTGGGACAGACATTGCTATTGAATCAGCAGATATTATTCTCATGAAACCAGAAATCTCAGATGTTCTGAAAGCCTTGAGCATTAGTCGTTTAACGATTAAAATTATCAAGGAAAATCTTTTCTGGGCATTTATCTACAATATCTTAGCGATTCCTGTCGCTATGGGTGTATTATATCTATTTGGTGGACCTCTGTTAAATCCAATGATTGCAGGACTTGCCATGGGATTTAGTTCAGTTTCAGTCGTCCTCAATGCCCTTCGCCTAAAATATATTAAACTGAATTAATGATAAACAAAGGAGTTTCACATGGAAAAAACGTATGAAGTTACTGGCATGAAATGCCAAGGTTGTGTCAAAACAGTGACAGAAAAATTGTCAGCTGTTCGTGGCGTTGAAAAAGTGGTTGTTGATTTGGATAAAAAACAAGCAACCGTCACAGGAAATCCTTTCAAGCTCTCCCTAAAACGAGCACTCAAGGGAACAAAATTCACCCTTGGAAAAGAAATTTAAAAGAATTTCAAAAATCATAAAAAAACAGACTCAGTGCTGTTTTTTGCGTTAAAAATGATAAACTAGTCTAGTAAGAAAAAAATGAATTTGGAACGAAAATGACAATAGATGTTTGGGATATTTTAAGTATTATCGGAACGATTGCTTTTGCACTTTCAGGAGCTATTGTTGCCATGGAAGAAGATTTTGACATTCTAGGATTATTTATCTTAGGATTTGTAACAGCTTTTGGTGGTGGTGCCATTCGTAATCTTTTAATAGGATTACCCATTAGTGCGCTTTGGTCGCAAGGTCAAGCATTTTATTTTGCCTTGGTTGCTATGCTATTTATCATGGTATTTCCAAACATCATTACTCATAAAGGTTGGAGAAAGGCAGAAGTATTGACGGATGCTATCGGGTTAGCGGCGTTTAGCGTGCAAGGGGCTATGTATGCGGTGAAATTGCATCAACTTGAGTGCAGTCATTGTTGCGGCAGTTTTGACCTGGTGGCAGGTGGTGGTATTGTTCGTGATGTTTTAGCCGGGAGAAAACCTGGGGTGTTACGAAGCGAAGTTTATGCAGGTTGGTCAATTTTAGCAGCGCTAGCGATTTACTTTAAAATCGTCCATAACGATTCGGGTTATTATTTGCTTGTTTTGATTCTGACCATCTTACGTATGATAGGTTACTGGCGTCAATGGCATTTGCCAAAAATTAAACGGAAGGTCACTTAGAAATGATTAAATTAATTGCAATTGATTTAGACGGAACTTTACTCAATTCAGATAAAAAAAATTCCTGATGAAAATGTCAAAGCTATCCAAAAAGCTGCTAAAGCAGGTGTGAAAATTGTTCTTTGTACAGGACGACCAAAATCAGGGATTCTGCCTTATTTTGAACGACTTGGCTTGACTGATGAAGAATATATTATTATGAATAATGGCTGCAGTATTTACAATACTAAGAATTGGGAGCTTGTCAGTTATGCCCAAGTGAATAATGACGAATTGGACAAACTAGACCAAGCGGTTGAGGGCTATCCAGAGGTTTGCTTGACATTGACAGGCGAAAAACATTATTATGCCGTTGGAAGCGAAGTGCCAGAATTGGTTCAATATGATGCAGGGCTTGTTTTCGATACAGCTAAAGCTGTTAGCATTGATGAATTGAAAGCTAGTTCAGAAATTATCTTCCAAGCCATGTATATGGCAAGAGCGCCTTATTTAGACCTATTCCAAGAAGCTAAAGAAAGTGCCTTGGAACCTGAATTTAGCGTGGTGCGCAGTCAAGAATACATCTTTGAAATTATGCCGAAAGGTTATACAAAAGCCACTGCTCTTAAAGCTTTGTCAGAAAAACTTGGCTTTACTCCAGCAGAAGTAATGGCAATCGGTGATGCTGCTAACGACATTGAAATGCTAGAATTTGCTGATAACAGTGTTGCCATGGGAAATGCGACTGACGAAGTCAAAGCGCTTTGCCGCTACGAAACAACAACCAACGACCAAGCAGGCGTAGCCCAAGCCATTTACGATTATGTGTTGAAATAACAAGTGAACCTGATTGATATGACTCAATCAGGTTTTTATTTGATAAAAATGGTTCTGTGGTGGCTAAGTCCTGCCTGACCAAATGTTTTGGCTACCTGTTTCCAGCTTTCTTTACTACTCGGTGTGGCTTCTTTCAAATCTTTAACCAATAATTTAATGTTCTTTTTCCATTGGCTACCTGTATCTGCCATGTAAACGCCGTCCAGAGTTTGCGTAATCGTGTAAAGGGAGTCAAGACATTCTTTTATGGTAATCTCTCTTAATTCCTTATGCTTTAATAGTGCCAACAAGGCTTCTCTGATTGTTAATCGAGTTTTTAAGGTTCTACAATTTAATTTTTCTTCTATTGCCATAATCTACCCCTTTAAAATCAACAAATGTATAGTTTGTGATTTGATTTTAGAACAAATGTTTACTTTTGCCAAAGAAAAAATGTAATCAAGATTAGGTAATTCACCCAAAATAAAATCCCTCCAACCAAATCGTGGTTAGAGGGGTTCTTTTCATAAGAAAAGGGGTAAACCAATAGCGGCTACTTCTTCGGCAGGAATTCGCATATCGTCGGCTACCCAGTTTGAGAGTACTGAGATAATGGCATTACTCCAGAAAGAATTAGTGTAGCGAGAATCATGCTTTTTCTTGAAACGTTGATAAGCTTTTAAGCGTTTAGAAACGATACTTGTCAATAGCTTTTCAAGGTGTTGTTCAAAAATCATTCGTAAAACGTTGGCTTCCTTTTTCGCCTCCGTCAATATGAAAAGCCACGCTTGGGAGAGCTGTGTCTTTAAATCGAAATTTTTTGATGCCTCGAAAAATACGGCGAACAATTTGCGTTAAAATAGATTCAAGAATGGCTTCCTTAGATTTGTAATTTCGATAGAAAGCATTACGTGAAACGCCAGCTTTAGCGACGAGTTCAGAAATCGTAATTTGATTTAGTGGTTTCTTTTCAAGAAGAAGTAAAAGCGCAGTTTCAAGTGATTCACGCGTTAATTTTCGTGACTCCTTGTTGGACACCTGCAAATTTTGCAAGGATTTTTGTGAAATTGTTTTTTCCGTCATGACAAAATCCTCTCACTTGTGACGTCTGATTGTTTTTGATAGCTAAGATAAAGGCTCTAATGATATAATTTTAGGAGAAAATACTTTGTTTGTCAAATAATATCAAAATCAAAAGAAATGGAGGAAAAGAGATTTGACTTGGAAAATTGTGACAGATTCTGGCTGTGATATTAAACATATCGAAGCTATCGCAGACCACACAGAATTTCAAAATGTCCCTCTAACAATACAGATTGGCTCAGAAATTTTTGTGGATGATGAAGGGTTAGATGTCGATAATATGATGGCAAGTGTGTATGCAAGTCCTACATCATCAAAATCAAGTTGCCCAAGCCAGATGCCTTCTTACAAGCCTACCAAGGCGCTGAAAATGTCATTGCTATTACGATTACAGGAAATTTATCAGGAAGTCAAAACAGCGCTCAAGTGGCTAAAAATATGCTTCTTGAAGAACACCCAAATGTTAATATTCATGTGATTGACTCACTATCTGCAGGCGGTGAAATTGACTTGATTGTTTTAGAGTTAAACCGTCTAATTGCTAAAGGTCTCAGCTTTGATGAGGTGGTCGAAGCGATTACTGCTTACCAAGCTAAGACCAAATTACTCTTTATTCTTGCTCGTGTGGATAACTTGGTGAAAAATGGTCGCTTGAGCAAATTGATTGGTAAAGTTATCGGACTTCTTAACATTCGTATGGTCGGAAAAGCTAGTGACGAAGGGACTTTAGAGCTTCTTCACAAGGCAAGAGGTCAGAAAAAAGCTGTTCAAGCAACAATCGATGAAATGTTCAAAGAAGGTTATCAAGGTGGTAAAGTCATGATTACTCACGCCAACAATGAAAAAGCTTGCCAACAGCTAAGTGATAAAATCAAAGAGAAATACCCTCAAGCCGATATCACATTTATCAAAGCTTCAGGACTTTGTAGCTTCTATGGTGAAGATGGTGGTATCTTATTAGGATACGAAACAAAATAAACGTTAAAACCCCCAAGATGAATATCAGTCTTGGGGGTTTTGTGTATGACGATTTAAGCCACTGTATTTTTTAATAGCAATAAGTGTTGTAATTGTGATGACCACGTCCATAACTAAAGCAGGATAGGCTTTAATGGTGAAGTCGTATAAAGACCAAAGTAGCATATTCTCAACCGTTACCCAGCGAAGCCATTGTACCTTATCAGTCAAAAAAGAAACGATAGTATAAGATACTGATGAAATCAAAGGTAAACAGCCGATTAATCCTAAATTATTGACATGCATGCCTAATGTTACTTGAATGATAACGAGGAGAACAGTTGTATAAATTGAATCCCATTTCTTAATCATGAGCGTATTTCGAATAATAGAAACACTGATAGAAATAGCTCCCGTATAGCCACCCAACAAAAATTGGCAACCATGGTAAAGAAATAATCAGATAGTTGCCAACTCAACATGCTTTTCTTAGTTTTGGCAAAAGATGAGATTGCTAAACAAGTTGCGCCAATGGCTGAAAAGATAAGCCCGATTGACATAATAATTAGTATCCGTAAGAATCGCTATTAGTGATAGTCGAATCAGAATAAGTATTACCGTAAGTGCTGTATGTTGAATTACCTGAAGTAGTATTGTTTTGTGTAGTTGCTGCTGCGATAGCGTTAGAAACAGCATCCAAACGAGCTTGAAGTTGGTCTTTGACGGTTTCATTTGTTAGAACATCAATTGCTGCTTGTGCCGCAGTGACATTTGCGCTTGTTTGTTCAGATTCTGCCGTTGCAACAGCTGTTTCCGCATTGCTTTCATTGGTTACTTCAGCAGAGACAGCATCCAATTGTGATTGTAAATCTGTTTTTTTTACTTTCATCAGAAAGTTTATTAATCGCTGCTTGTGCATTAGTAACAGCTTCTGATGTCGGATTAGCTTGTGCTTCTGCGAGTAAGGATGCCGCTTTAGCTTCTAAATCTTCTTCACTAGTAGTAGACGAAGAAGATGAGGTAGCAGTAGTTGCTTGTGAAGTTGAGTTGCTGGCATAGCTGTTACCAAAGATTAGGTAGATACCAGCTCCAAAGGCAATTAAAATAATACTAAGAATGAGATAAGTAACTTCACTTCTTGAGTTTTTCATGAAAGCTCCTTTTCCTTTTTATAAATTTAAAGATTCCTTCAATAACATAGTGTTATTAGATAAGTTCAATGATGTTAAACTTCTGCGAGTAACAAAGCATCTTCGTATATTATAACATAGAAATGACAGCGCATTAATTTTTTTTGAAATTCTCTCAAAAATTTTATATATGATTAACATAAATACTGTCCTTTAAAGTATTTTGAACGATCGAAAAAGGGCTCGTCTCTGTAAATTTATTATAAATTGAATGAATTTTGATCTGGTAATATAAATTGTAATTATTAACTATACATAATGTGTTGACAAAAAAACAAATAATATAATAAACTATAAGTGGTTATAGCCAGAAAGGAGGAGAACGTGCGCACTAAAAAAAATCAACCTCTTTATCTACAATTAGTAGATATGTTGGAATTGGAAATAAGAAATTCGATGTCTCCAATGATAAGTTGTTATCTGAACGTGAGTTGAGTACGACTTATGATGTTAGTCGTATTACAGTAAGACAAGCTTTAAAAGAATTGGAGAGTAGAGGACTGATTTACAAAAAGCAAGGTAAGGGACTTACGTTTCTGAAATAAAAGGACCTACTACAGATTTAGCGTCTGCCTATAGTTTCACTGAACATATGAAAGAATTAGGCAAAAAGCCGCAAACCGATTTATTATCGTTTGAAAAGATGCAGGTAACTCCTTATCTTTCAAAGCATTTGAATTTGGAAGTGGGAACAGATATGCTAGAATTTGAGCGTCTACGAAAGGCAGACGGCAAGCCTATGATGTTTGAAAGGACTTATGTACCTGCTAGTATCTATTTCAGATTGAAAAAAGAAAGACTGCAAGATAAGCCACTTTATGAAATTTTTTCAGAGGATTATAAGCAAATTATACGTCAGGCGGATGAAGAGTTCTATGCTAGTATAGCCCTTGATTACGAAGCAAAATTATTAGGAATCAAAAAGGGTGATCCTGTTTTACATATGGTACGTAAGACATTCAATGATAAAAATATGATTATTGAATTTACTTTCAGTATTGCGCGTGCTGATCAGTTTCGCTACCGAGTTATACATTATCCATCTAATTGATTAAAACCGTCTTCTATCTAATTTTAATCATGGAGGATTAGTAAATGTTTAATTTATCTTTTGAAGAACTAAAAACTATGGGTGCCGAGATAACGACACGCGAGATAAAACAACAACCAGAACTCTGGCAAGAAGTATTTGATTATTTCATCAGTAAAAAGTCAGAAATTGAAGAGTTTCTAAAAAAAGTAGTTGTTTCTTCTGGTGGAAAAAAAGTAAAAGTAATTTTTACGGGAGCAGGGACTTCAGAGTATATCGGAGAAACTATCTATGCCTATCTTCAAAAACACGGTGACACAGAACATTTTGACTTTTTAAGTATTGGAACAACAGATATTGTGTCATGTCCAGAGTATTATTTTTACGAAAATGATACAGTATTACTAGTATCGTTTGCAAGAAGTGGAAATAGCCCAGAGAGTGTGGCAACTGTTAATTTAGCAGAACAATTAATTAATAATGTTTACCATTTAACAATAACTTGTGCTGCTGACGGTGCTCTCGCTAAAAGAGCTAAGGAACAACAAAATAACCTTCTACTCTTAATGCCTGAGCGGTCAAATGATGCTGGGTTTGCTATGACAGGTAGCTTCTCTTGTATGATGTTGACATCTTTGTTAGTTTTTGATTTAAAAGCATCATTATCTGATAAAGAACGTTATATCAAGGTAATAAGAGACTTGCCAACGACGTTATTACGAGGGAAGAAGAACTCCAACATATTGTTTCAAAAGATTTTAATAGAATTGTTTATTTAGGCTCAGGTTGTTTAAAAGGGTTAACACACGAAGCACAATTAAAAATTTTAGAGTTAACTGCTGGACAAATTGCAACTCTTTATGATTCATCAATGGGATTTAGACATGGTCCAAAATCGTTTGTTGATGAGCAGACTATTGTTATTACGTTTGTTAATAATGATCCTTATGTTCGTCAGTATGACTTAGATATTTTAGAGGAAGTTTACACAGATCAAGTGGCAGTGGAGACTCTTGCAATTGCTCAAAAAGGAAAATCAAATTTTTCTGGAGATAAATTTGATTTTGTAGAAGCAGAGCTTTTGCCAGATGCTTACCTTGCATTTCCAATGATTTTTGTAGCTCAAATAATAGCTTTATTGTCATCTGTTAAGGTAAAAAATTTACCAGATACGCCGTCAGCTACTGGAACAGTTAATCGAGTAGTTAAGGGTGTTACAATACATCCTTTTGAAAAATAGGAGAAGCGATATGGTAGTATTAACACAAGAAAAACGTAACTTGCTTGAAAAGCTTAGTCGTGATGGCGTGATTTCTGCTTTGGCATTTGACCAACGAGGAGCACTTAAACGCATGATGGCAAACTATCAAACAGAAGAACCAA